>ENA-ORXR01000477-ORXR01000477.1-marine-metagenome-genome-assembly--contig:-NODE-477-length-54387-cov-83.884975_pt1 | contig 54387 bp, 38 predicted proteins | sample MGYA00237866_ERZ511479 | MGnify/ENA metagenome assembly ERZ511479
TGTTCAACAACCGCCCCTTTTATTACACAAGTATTTTCGCCTATATACACGTTTTAATTTTTATTTAAAGATAAGTTGCTTTTGCCGAGTTTGCAAGTAGAGCTTTAAGTTAAGTTATAATTAATACCAATAGATTAAAAGCCCATTACCTATAGCCCACCGCTTGCAAGCTAAATAACTCCGCATATAATTGTTTGTTTTCCATTAGTTTTTTGTGGTTACCAATTTCTAAAATTGTGCCATCTTTTAACACCAAAATTCTATTGGCCATACGCACCGTACTAAAGCGATGCGAAATAATAATGCTCGTTTTGTTTTTGGTTAAACCTATAAAACGTTGAAAGGCTTCGTACTCTGCTCTTGCATCTAAGGCAGAGGTTGGTTCATCTAAAATCATTACGGAAGCATCTTTCATATAAGCCCTTGCTAAAGCTATTTTTTGCCATTGCCCACCGCTTAAATCTGTTCCTCTTGCAAAGCGTTTACCCAACTGTTGGTGGTAACCATCTTTTAAACTGTTAATTACTTCGTTGGCTAAACTGTTTTCTGCTGCTTGGTTTATCTTATCTAAATTATTTAAATCGCCAATACTACCAACGGCAATATTTTCTTTTATGGTAAACTCGTACTTAATAAAATCTTGAAAAATAACGCCAAACATTTTTTGGTAAGCTGCTTTTTCAAACTGTTCAATATTAATGCCATCTAATAAAATTTCGCCCGAAGCAGGTTGGTAGAAACGCAGTATTAGTTTTATTAGCGTTGTTTTACCAGCGCCGTTCTCTCCAACAAAAGCCATTTTTTCGCCTGCCTTTAATGTAAAGTTAATGTTTTTTAAAACCAATTGATCTGCACCAGGATAAGCAAAGCTAACATTTTTAAAAGTGAAACCCTGCTGTATGGTTTGGGGAATAGCTGCATAATCACTACGTTTTTTTTCTCCATCTAAATTTAAAAAATCGAAATAATCTTGAAGGTTTAAAGCACTTTCTGATATGCGGGTAATGCGCGAAAACGAACCTTGCAAGCGATTACGCAAGCTGTTAAACGAACCAGCCAAAAAAGTTAAATCGCCAATACTTAAAACTTTTGCTAAAACCCGGCTTACTATTAAAACATAGGCAGCATAGTAAGATAAGATGCCTAAGATGTTAAACACCGCTCCCCAAATACTTCGCCTAACTGCCAAGTTTTTGTTAACGTTGTAATAACTGTTAGATAGCTTTTTAAACCTGCCAGCAATAAAACCAGTAAGACTAAACAATTTTATTTCTTTAATGGTTTTAGCATTAGCACCAATGTAGCGCAAGTAATCAAGGGTGCGCCTTTCTGCTGTCCAGCTTCGGGCAATAGAATAGCGAGATGATGTAAAATTTAACTCGTTTATAAAAGAAGGGATAATACTAAAGAGCAATAAAATGATGAGCCACGGTTCAAAATAAATTAAGCCGCTAATGAGCGAAATAATTACAATTACATCTTGAAACTGTAACAAGGTATTACTCATTAGGCCAACTCTGCCATTGGTTTGCGTTCTGGCCCGTTCTAACTTATCGTAAAATTCACTGTCTTCTAATTGGGCAATACTAAGCTGGTTCGTTTTTTCAATTATTTTTATAGAAGATGCGTTAGCGTATAAATCGCCCAACAAACCATCGGTTAAATTAATTAGGCGGTTAATAATATCGGCAATAATTACAATGCCAAACTCCAAGGCAATTAACTGCCACAAATTTTCATAACTTGCGGTAGGTTGGTTTATTTGTAATACAATTTCATCAATTATTAATTTGCCTACCCATAAAGTTGCAATTGGCGTTAAGGCATTAAACAAGCGACAAGCTACGTTGCTGTAAAACATTAGTGGCCCGCTTTTTCTAATTTCATTAAAAAATTGCGGAATATATTTTAGCGCAGCAAAGGCAGCTCGCCAATCGGTTTTGCTTTTTTCTTGTATTGATTTTAACCTTGGTAAGGCCATAAATAATTACTGCAAAAGAACAGGTTATTTTGTTATGAAACCATTATTATTTCATAAAAAAAATACTTTAAATTTACGAAGTAAAGGTAATTGAACTGACTACCAATTTAATTAAGTACTTTGCAGATTTCGAGCATTCGCAACATTGTTCTTTTGGCTACCTTTAATTATTGGTGCTCTTTTTATTTATTTCAGATCGCTTTTATTTTATTTATTAAACTTTCGTATTTGTCCTCATCTTCTTCCAATTTTGGTAATAGTTCCAGCCAATGTTTTTTTGTTTTTTCTTTAAGATGAGCAGTATCGTCAAATACAGCTTCGATTATTTGTTCACTTCTTGACGCATTAAGAATCTGGTCTCGTTTGTTGTTCAAAACTGCATTAATGAAATTTTTTACGTTTTTTGAGTTAAAGTTAGAAAGCATTGGGAGAATCATTGTTTTGCCATTTTCAAAAGCGCTATTGAAGCTTCCAGAATTTCCATATAGGACAATAGCCTCCTTTACTTCAGAATTTACAACTTCTCCTAATTCCTTAATTGTTTTATGCAATTCAGGTATTTCAATTGATTTTATCAAACTAAATTTATTTAACAAAAATCTTCTCTCTTTTGATTTGGTTTTTAAAAATTCTTTGACTCTAATCTTAGAAGGCTCATCTAAAAAACTCCAAGCAATTTGTTTTGAATTTAAAAAGATAAGAAAATGTAATAATTCTTCATCTTCAATTTCTTCTATTATTTTAGATAACTTATTTTTTAATTGGCTTTCAAATACTTCTGGATATTCCTCTGAAATTGCTACTAAAGTATTCGTTACATTTAAATCATTACCGTCCTTTGAAACATCTCCATTTAGTAAACCGGTTAAAAAGCCAGAAGTTAAATTTTTTATAAGCACTTCTTTTGAATTGTTGAAATGTTTTTCTTTTAAGTAGGTTTTTGCAGTATTATAATCTTTTGGGAAACTTGCTCTTTTTATATCTCTTACAATTCTTGCAAATGCACTTTTCCCCTGAGTTGGTTTGTTTGACAAAAGGTACTTGATTGAATGTACAATATGGCTTCTAACCAACTCCCCTGATGGTTGAAATAAATTTTCAAAATCAATAAACGCAGGATGAGCACACAGATTCCTATCTTCTTTTATTCTATCTAAATATTTATGTTCTGTCTCGGTAATAAATTCAAATTTTTTTAACGCCTTATCAAGTAATTCGTTTTCAAATTCTTGTAGCTTTTTTATTATTGTTTTACCTGATTTAAGCTGTCCTAAGTAATCCTCAAAGATTTTAATTTCACTCCTTGCATCTGGGTCTCCCTGATCTGCAATCTCACGAATTTTTGAAATTATATCGTAGGTTATTGCAACCCACGTTGATATAATTGTTGAACGATACGCGCCTCCTTTATAAGCATTTACTCCTTCTAAAATATATGATTTAGAAATTTCACTTCGAACATTAAGAACCAACTCCTCTAAATCATGTAATCCTATCATTTTGTTTTTTTAAATAACCAACAGTTTATAGATAACGGCACTTTATAAGGTATATTTTGATAGGGTTAACTGTGTTTTATAGCGAGATAAATTGAGTATCAATTTCTAATATGATTTTATTAACCTTCTTAACAATATTTTTTGCTGTCTCTAAATATCAAAAAATAAGTGCTTACTTTATAAAGAGGCAACACTAATTTTTCTTGTCTAAATGTTTGACATTTTCAATAATTAGGTGATGCTAACAATACTAGATAACTCTATTTGAAAAACTTTCTATATTTTAGATAAAACTAGTTACCAATTTTTTATAAGATGCTTATTAAAAAAGTAACTTTACTTTCAGTTTTAGTAAAAAAACCTTTAAAAACTAAAAGTATAAAATTTCAAAATGTACAGCCTAAGAAAATCAACCAGTGACGATGATTACTTTCTATTTAAAGTAATAACTCTGGCTATGTTGCCAACAATGAAAAAAACTGACCCAACATATCAACCCAGTTTATAAGAAGCCTTAAAAAAGTATAATAACCTATTTAAACCGAATGAAGTTGATATAATTATATTTAATGGAATTGACGTTGGCAGACTTAGAGTAGTAAAGACAAATTTTGAGATTTACATTGGCGGCTTTCAAATATTGCCAGAGTTTCAAAACAAAGGAATAGGCACAACAGTTCTTCAACATTTAATTAAACAATCGGCAGCTTTAAAAACACCTATTAGCTTAGAAGTTCAGAAAGTAAACACCCTGACTAAAAAATTTTATGAGAAAAATGGTTTTGAAGCAGTTGAGGTAACTGAAAAAGATTTTATAATGAAGTTTTATTCAGGAGTCATTTTGCCTACAAGGAGATGAGATTTTTAAATTTTAATACTGTCTTTTATTTTTCTGACTTGTCTTTTGGCGTACAGCCTTTAATCTTTAGAAATGAATTAATCTTGAAGCAATCTTTGGCAATGTATTGGTGAATAGAATTTAAAGCTTCAATGGCTGGATCTGTCCATATTATTTTCACCATTTTTTCGCCAATTGCTTCACTTCACTGTGCGTTTTGATATTGCCATCATCTAAATCTTTCAAACCTTTTTCTACCTTTTCCATAAAAATTAATTTTTCAATTAGCATATCTAACTCGAACTCTTGTGGTAAGTTTTTAATTACATTTAGTGCTGCTTCTTTTTTCATTTAATTTTAAAATTGCTTTGGCTAAGTTACGAAAAAGGTTTTGCTTTTGCTGTGCTTGTAGCTTTATCAATAGCCGTTATGTTGGAACTTGTGCTGAACCAGATCCAGTATCTCCTTTAGTTTACAAGCGAGGTTACATTGACAAAACGGCTGCGGTTGATACGAGTTGGGGATGCTGGATGTTTTGCTTCGTTGCTCTACGAGATTCTGAATCGGGTTCAGCACAAGTTCCAGAATGACGTTTTTTATTTGGCTTTTTTGGTGTCGGATAAGATGGCAAATGTTTTGTTAGCAGCCGTCATACTCGAATTTTCTGTAACGAAGTGAAAGGAAAATATCCAGTAGCACCTACCAAGACCTGACAGGTTTTCGAAACCTGTCAGGTCTCCTTTAGTGTATCTCCTTTAGTTTACAAGTGAGGTTAAATTGATAAAACGCTGCGGTTAATGCGAGATGGGGATTCTGGATATTTTGCTTCGTTGCTCTACGCAAAATTCCAGAATGACGGTTTTTATTAGACTTCTTTCATCAAAAATTGTATGGAACTATATCTAATATTGTATTGTTTGTTTATGTATGGAGTTTCTTAATTCACTCATAAAAATTTTTTTTGATAAATCAGAAAATTTTTATTCTAAAGCAATAACAATCTTATTGATTATTTTACTTTTAGTTTTCATTGACAATACCTTAAACTTTGTCTATTTTCAGACTGTTTCGAAGAAAGTTAATTATGTGAACATTATTGGAGATACTATTGAAGATGAAACACTTTCTGAAAAAGAAAAAAGCCAACTTTTTGAAATTCGAAAAGAAATATTGTCTAAACCTTCCTATAAATCTTTAGGTCACGCTATATTTTATCAGCTAACAAACATTAGTATAAAACAAGGAGATTCAAGAAATTTTATTATTCACTTTTTATCATCTACTTGGTGGTTGTTGTTATTAATTGCTATCATGATAGTATTAATACCGATTTCGCTCAAATTCGAAAAAAATCAACCTATAATAGTAGTAATTGGTGCTGTCTGTGTAATAATTGTTGCATTAGGAGGAGCGTTTCTTTTGTCAAAGTTGTTTTTCCTTATTCCACAAATATTGGAAACCCCCTTTTATAATTATATGTTAAATTTTATATTAAGTTCTATTTTGGCCTATTTTATCTTTAAGACAATGCAAAGGAGAAATTCCAGAACACTTAATCCAAAATGAAATAAAGTATTCTTCACCAACGAGTCAGCGAGGTTTCCAAAATAGCCCCGATTGTAGAGGAAAGCCCACAGCGCAACAAAGTGGAGCGAGGACTTGGAACGTAAAGCGGGGAGCCAGTTTCTAAATAGTTTTATCGTTTCGCTTCCAAAAAGATTCCAATTATTAAAATGTCAAATTAATACTATCATTTTTTGTGCAACCTTCTCTTTCTATACTTAAATTGGTGTTAGAAAATCAATGCCACGCACAATTCACTTGCCTAATTCTACAATTCACTATCTTTACTTTCAATATTAAATACTTGTACAAGAAATTTGAAAGATAATTTCTAACAAATGAAAAAGGTACTATTAATTGTAAGTTTTATTTGGTGTGGTTTAAGTATAAACGCTCAGCAATTTACCCAAACACTTAAAGGTACGGTAATCGATAAGTCGGCACAATATCCGTTAATTGGGGTAAATGTTGTGTTGTTGAATAAGGGTACACTTATGGCTACCACAACTGATATAGATGGCAACTTTAAATTAGAAAAAGTACCGGTGGGGAGGCAAGCATTAAAGTGCAGCTACATTGGTTATGAAGAGGTGGTGTTGGCAAACATTTTGGTTAACTCGGCAAAAGAAGCGGTGTTAAACATAGAAATGGAAGAAAAAGTTAGCGAGTTGGGCGAAGTGGTGGTGACTGCCGAAAAATCGAAAGACAAAGCCATTAACGAAATGGCAAGTGTGAGCGCACGAACTATTTCCATTGAAGAAATGAGCCGTTTTTCCGGCTCTATTCAAGACCCGGCACGTATGGCACAAAACTATGCAGGGGTTGCCGGAGCTTCTGATGATAGAAACGATATTATTGTAAGAGGCAATTCTCCAACAGGGGTTTTGTGGCGTTTAGAAGGCGTGGATATTCCATCGCCCAACCACTTCTCTGCTTTGGGTACTACTGGTGGCCCGGTGGGAATGTTGAATGCCAACAACTTGAAAAACAGCGATTTTTTAAGCAGCGCATTTCCGGCAGAATATGGCAATGCTTTGTCTTCCGTTTTCGATTTGAAGCTGAGAACGGGCAATACCGAGCAGTTTGAATTTTTAGGACAAATAGGATTTAATGGTTTCGAGTTAGGAACTGAAGGTCCCTTGAGCATTGGTAAAAACGCCTCTTTTATGGCGAACTATCGCTATTCTACATTGGGCGTTTTTCAAACTTTGGGTATTAATTTTGGTACGGGTGCTGCGGTACCTGAATACCAGGATTTGACTTTTAAAATTAATATTCCAACCGAAAAAGCAGGCAGATTTTCGTTGTGGGGGCTTGTTGGTTTAAGTTATATTGAATTTTTGGCGGAAGACAATGGTGGCGATAATTTGTTTAATGAAGACAATGAAAACTCCAGGTTCGAATCCAATACCGGGACAATCGGTTTATCACATTTGTATTTCTTTAACAACAACACTTATTCAAAATTGAACATTGCTGCATCGGCTGCTCAGGTAATTGGCGACGTTGAAATGATAAATGAAGATGGAAGTGTTATTCCATTTAATGCTCAAGATAATAGTCAGGTTAAATATAACATCAACTGGAAGTTTAACAAAAAGTTTAATGCCAAAAACAGGTTGACTTTTGGTTTACAACAAGAGTTGTTTGACATTAATGTGCAGGATAGTGTTTTTTTAGATGATAAGTGGAGAATCCTTTTGGACTTTGGTGGTACTGCTGCTTTAAGTCAGGTTTTTGTTCAATATCAAAATAGAATTAACGATAAACTGAAATTAAACCTGGGCTTGCACGGGCAATATTTTAACCTAAGTAATACCTTTGCCATTGAACCTCGCCTTGGCTTGCAATGGGAAGCGAATGACTTAAATACTTTTTCGTTGGGTGCGGGTATGCACAGTCAATTACAACCCATCGTAATTTATTTTATAGAAGATGAAGAAACCGGTAAAACTACAAATGACAATTTGGATTTTACCAAAAGCATCCATCTCGCCACTGGTTGGGATAGACAGTTGAATGAAAATATGCGTATAAAGATAGAAGCCTATTATCAGTATTTGTATAGTGTTCCGGTTGATGAAAAACCGTCCCATTTTTCTATGTTAAACACTGGCGCAGATTTCGGATTTCCAACTCGCTCAAATTTAGTAAATGAGGGAACTGGCGAAAACTATGGTTTGGAATTAACCATTGAAAAATTCTTTAGTAACAACTATTACTTTTTAATAACAGGTTCTGTTTTTGAAAGCAACTATACAGGAAGTGATGAGGTGAGAAGAAATACTTTGTTTAATACCAATTATGTAACCAACCTGCTGGCAGGCAAAGAATTTAAACTAAGCGACAAGTTTGCCATTACTGTTGATGCTAAAGTTACTTATGCCGGTGGTAGAAGATACACGCCCATTTTATTAGAAGAATCAATTGCGGCAAAAGAAACGGTAAGAGATGATAACAAGGTTTTTGAAGAACGTTATAAAGATTATTTTCGACCTGATTTGAAAATTGGATTCCGGCAAAATGCTAAAAAAATCAGCCAAACCTTTTATGTTGATATGCAAAATTTTATCGGGTCTCAAAATATATTTGTACAAGATTTTAAAGCAAGTACCAATAGTATTGCCACAACTTATCAAAGAGGTTTTTTCCCGAATGTTCTTTATCAGATATTATTTTAGTAGATTACTGCGAGTATGGGTAGCCAATTGCAATGAAGCCTTTTAATGAAAAACCTGTTGGCTGAACATAAAGAATGTTATTAAAACGAAAAGCGGCTGGAAGTTTAGCCCCGATTGAAGTGGTTATGGCATTTTGTAGACGGGCATTTGAAGCGCAGGCAATGGCATTTGAACGGAAAGCGGGGAGCCCGTTTATAAATATACCGGATGTTTCGCTTCAAAAAAATTATGTTTTATTTGTGGTTGGGTGTTTGCAGATAATTAGTAAAGGGAATAGATGAAAGATTTTTTAAAAAAGGAGTTGACTGTTGCCATATTGGGTTCAATTGTAATTGGCATTTTTGTTCCTATGATGGTTCATAATAAAAACCCTTTTGTAACACCGCTTTTGTTCTTTCAATCGTTTGGAATGACTTTGATATATAGTAGTTTGCTTTGGTTGATATGTCCTTCTTTAGTAAAAAAAATTTGGAACTATTATCCCATTCCGGGAAAAGTAATTCAAAATGTAGTTGCCCAGATAATTGGAATAACACTTGTTATTTCTATTGTAGTTTTTGTGGTGGGTTTGTTAGATGTCTATTTATTTGGTAGAACGCTTGCAGAACTCTATCAAAAAAATTTCAATATATCTTTAGTTATTTGTGCCTTTGTATGCGCTATTTACAATACTATACATTTGTTCAATCTTTTAAAAAAATCAATTGCCGAAAAAGAGCAGCTCGAAAAAGCGAATGTTCAATCTCAGTTAGAAATTTTGAAAAATCAGATTAAACCACATTTTTTATTTAATAGTTTGAATACATTAGCCACACTTATTCCTGAAGATGCGAATCAATCTGTAAAATATGTGGAATCTTTAGCCAAGGTGTACCGGTATATATTAGAAATAAAAGATAAAAAGCTGATTTCTTTAAATGAAGAATTAGATTGCATAGCGGCATATTTATTTATGTTACAGATTCGCTTTGGGGATAATTTAAAAGTAAATATTAATGAAATAGGCTTGGAAAACAAACATCATATTGTACCGCTTTCAATACAATTGCTCATTGAAAATGCGATGAAGCACAATATCATATCAAACAAAAAACCATTGTTTATTAATATTGAAAAAGGTAAAAACAGCAACCTCGTTGTGAGCAATAATTTGCAAAAGAAAGAACAGATGATGCCATCAATCGGTATTGGTTTGGATAATATTAACCAACGATACCAAATGATTAGTCAAAAAGAAATTGACGTAATGGTAACAGACCAACAATTTTCAGTAAGCATTCCTTTAATTGTGGTGCTATGAATTACAAGGTTTTAATTATAGAAGATGAAAAGCCGGCTGCCAGAAGATTGAAATTGATGATTGCTCAATTAACATACTCCATAGAAGTGATAGATGTAATTGATAGTGTAGAAGATGCAGTGACTTGGTTTAAAACTTATCCGCACCCCAACTTGGTTTTTATGGATATTCAGTTGGCAGATGGTTTGAGTTTTTCCATATTTAAAAAAATTAAAATTGAAGTTCCGGTAATTTTTACTACTGCTTATGATGAATATGCGATTAAAGCTTTTAAAGTAAACAGCATTGATTATCTTTTAAAACCAATAGAGCAAACCAGTTTAGCAAAGGCATGGCAAAAGTTTAAAACTTTAAATAGCCATCAAGGTTCAGCCATTAGTGATTTGTTAAGCGTCATCAACCAAAAGAATGCTGTAAAATTTAAAGAACGCTTTTTAATAAAGTTAGGAGATAATTATACGTACTGCAATATTAAAGATGCTGCCTATTTTATGTCGGATGCTGGTTTTACTTACTTAGTTACGTGGCAAAACAAAAGCTACATTATTGATGATAAATTAGAGGAATTAGAACTGCTACTTAACCCAAACAGTTTTTTCAGAATCAATAGAAAATTTATTATTCATTTAGATGGCATTGAAAAAATTTCGGCCTACTTCAACAGTCGGCTCATTTTACAAATAAAACCCAAACCAAAAGAAAATGTAATTGTTGCTCGCGACAGAGTAAGCAATTTTAAGAGTTGGTTGAATGAATGAAATGATGCCTAAGAATGAGTAAATAAGATTAGATACGATTAGAAAATAAGTAAAGTATGCAAAAAAAACTGTAACTTTAAAAAATGAATGAGTTAGAGCTAAAAGGTGGTATACTTCAAATGATTGCATCTATTGATGACAACCAACTTTTAGAAGAATTAAATGATGTAGTTACCAATTTTTTGCAAAACCAATCGTCAGTTGATTTTTTTGATGTGTTAAGTGATTTTGAAAAAAATGAATTAGAAAAAGCCATAAAAGAAAGTGAAGATGAAAACAATTTAGTTACGCACGATGAAGTGATGAAAAAATATGCACAATGGCTTTACAAATAGTCTGGAATAAAAGTGCGACTTTAAACTTCGATGAAATTGTACATTATTTAAAAAACGAAATCTCTGAAAATACCGCTGCAAAATTTGTCGAAAATGTTGATACACTTACAAAAAAACTTTGCAAGCACCCTGAAATTGGCAGAAAAAGCTTGAAGCATAAAAGAGTGAGACAATATAGAATTGATAAATATAGAAAGTTATACTATCGTTTATCTTCAAGCCAATTAATTGTTGTTTTTATTTTTGATGAAAGAAGAAATCCGAATTTAAACCCATATTGATTTAATGGTGTTTTAGTTCAAATCCATTCATAAAATTTCGGAACAAAAATAATCAACCCAATTACCAAAGCCATAATGGCACTTACTAAAACAGCCGCTGCTGCCAGGTCTTTTATCTTTTTTATTGATGATGATTTTTCGGTGCTAATGAAGTTCATTATTTGCTCAACGCAGCTGTTTACAATTTCTAAACAAAGCACCCAGCCAATCAACAACAAAACAATTAGCCATTCGTAATAACTGATTTTAAAAAACCAACTACAAAAAATAGCTACGACAGCAGCAAACAAATGAATGCGGAAATTGTGTTCTTCTTTTAACATTAACCTCAAACCATTAAAGGCGTGCATACAACTTTTTAATCTTTTTTTAATTGAAAATTTTTTAGATGACATTTTTTAATGCGCACTTTGTTTGCTAAACAATTGCAACTGATCTTTTATAATAAACCAAACCAACAGAAAATTGGTAAACAACAACAAGCCCGTTATTTGATGCATTACGCCCCAACTTAACGAAACCACGCCGCCTTTTGCTGCTAACAAAGTAGCAATGCCTAACAACACTTGGCCCAACAACAAAACTGGCAACGCACTTACCGACCAATGTTTAATCTGTGGCCTCACTTTAAACCAAAACCAACTAATAGCAAACAATAAAAAGTAAGCCAAACAGCGATGTACAAATTGTATAGTAGCAATGTTCTCACCAAAATTTTTAATGAAAGGTTTCATAAAGAAGAGATTATCTGGTACCAACTTATCATTCATCATCGGCCAGCTTGGGTAATGTATGGCTGCTTTAATGCCTGCCATAAAACCGCCGTAGGTAATTTGTATTAATAGTAATATTATTAAAGCAATGGCGTAAGGTTTTATTTTTTGTATAGATGCTTTTGTAGCAACAGCCTCTACTTTAAAAAATTTACTTAGCAACCAGGCAAAGTAGGCAAATATAGAAATGGCTAAAAGCAAATGTGCCGTTAAGCGATAATGACTCACTCGTATATTTTCTGATAAACCGCTTTTTACCATAAACCAACCCATAACGCCTTGTGCTGCATATAATAAGATAACTGCAATAAAGCGTTTAATCCAAACTGGGTTTAATTGCTTTCTTACCAAAAAATATAAGAAGCCAAAAAGTATGAACATAAAACCTACCCGGCCCCACATACGGTGCATATATTCCCAAAAAAAGATGAACTTAAAATCGCTCATACTCATGCCTTTGTTTACAATTTCGTATTGCGGTATTTGCTTGTAACCTTCAAAAGCTTTACTCCATTGTTCGGCATTAAGCGGTGGTATGCTGCCCATTATGGGTTTCCACTCCGTCATAGAAAGGCCACTATCGGTTAAGCGGGTAATGCCACCAATGGCCACTTGTATAAATATAATAATTAGGGTAAATACTAAAAAGTAGAAGACGCTTCTGCTAGGCAATTGTTTCATCTACTGGCAAAGGTAAGGCATAAAGTGTTTGCTTTTCTATAGCAATATAAAAAAAACTACTCCTTTATAAAAAATATAAAATCTTCATTTATTATACTAACAAATTGGCAGCGTTTACTTTTAAATAAGTAAATTTAAAATATAAATATAGCTCTACTTCGGCACCATCCACACTTCGCTCATATCTCTATATTCCATTCCATTTTGTGGAAAGTTGCGTACATAAGGTTGTACCAACCTAATATCTTTATAATAAAACAAGGGAATAACGGCCGCATCGTCCATTGCAATTTGATCGGCCTTGCGATATAGTTTGTTACGCTCTTCATCATTAATAGTTGACAAGGCTTTGCTAAAGGCGGCATCAAAAGCTGGCGAGGCATACCGCATAGAGTTGATGTAACTTTTATCGCTCATCTTTTCTGGAATGTGTACACTATACAAGAGGTTCAAAAAGTTTTCTGGATCTGGATAATCGGCCACCCAACCCGCACGCCAAAATTGTGCTTTGCCAGTTTCTAAATTTTCTAAATGCTGTGCAAAAGGCATCTTAATAATTTCAACATCAATATTCAAGTTTTCTTTTAGCATCTTTTGGGTAGCTTCTGCTACTTGTTCATTACGGCCACCGCCCGAGTTAATGTTGTGTATCAAATTAGGAAATCCTTTACCATTTGGGTACCCCGCTTCTGCTAATAGTTGGCGTGCTTTTTCTGGGTTATAATTGTAGCCTTTTATCGTTTCTGCTTTATAAAATGGGTAAGCTGGTGGCACCAAGCCGTTGTTAGCAGGCAAACCTTGGCCTTTTAAAGTGTATTCAACAATTGCATCTCTGTCAATAGCATAATTAAAAGCCTGTCGTAATTTTTTGTTGTTAAACAAATCGCCTTTATGCTGAAAGCCGTAATAGTAAACACTCATCGTCACCATATCTTGATACACAAAATCTTTATAATTGCCCTGCAAATTACCTTCGCGATCAACTACTTCGTCGGTCAATTCCAAAGGCAAACGATATTTCATTTCCAGCTTACCTTCTTCAAAGCTCAACAATGCAGCTTTGTCTTGTTTAACAAAAGTATATTTTACAGCATCTAAATAAGGCAGTTGATTGCCAAACTCATCTTTTCCCCAAAATTGATCATTACGCACCATAATCACCGCTTCATCTTCTTTAATTGCCTTTAACTTAAATGGCCCAGAACCAACAGCATTCACTCGCATTTCACTGCCATATTTTTCAACCGCTTCTTTCGGAAAAACATAGCAAAATGGCATCGCCAATAGTTGTAAAAAACTACCAAAAGGTTGTTCTAATTCCAACTCAAAAGTAAAGTCGCTAATAACCCTTGCCCCTAAAACACCGCCTGCCACAACCTTTCCTGCCTTTAGTGCTGTGTCGTAATCATTTGCCCCTTTTATTTTATCTTTAAAAAAATTAAAGCCTTGGTTGTTTACATCCGAAGTACACAACAAATCAAACACATATTTAAAATCTTTTGCGGTAACTTGGCGCCCTTTTCCATTAGCAAAACATTTATCATCGTGAAAATAAACATCCTCACGTAAGTTAAAGCGATACGTTTTTGCATCATCGTTCACCATCCAATTTTTAGCAATGGCAGGTATCGGCGTTAAGGTTTCATCATCTAGTTTTATTAAACCATCATAAATGCATCTGGCAATTCTATTTCCAACAGTTTCTGTAATGTTTTGCGGGTATAAGCTCCGCAAAAACTCTGTTTCGTTAATTCTAAAAACCCCACCATAATAACGGTCGCCTTTCGCTTTTATAAGCGCGCCCTTTTTTCTTTCTTCATTGCCGTTTGCATTGTTAGCCGTTTCTCCCCCACAGCCAAATAGTATTAAAATAAATAGCAACGTACAAAATCGAACTGCCTTTTCACTCAACTTCATTTAATCAATTTGTTTATAATACGGCTAAGATAAGTTTTTCTACTATCCGCTCACAAATTCTTACAATTCGAACAAACGATCCGTATAATTTATTAAAAATAATTTGGGCGTTTCCCTGCGGGTCGGGCTTACGGCACTCGCTGTTTTTTATGCGATATTACTACAGTTGGACTAAAAAAAAATCTACCTCCAAGTCTTAAACAATATTTTTCATAAAGAACGAAAAAACGAGCTCAAACAAAGCCGCTATCCCTAACGCAAACAACAGCTTAAACTCATTAAACAATATTTTGGCACAAAAAAGCAGCAATAATCAATTTAATACAACTAAAACATATTACTTTTGATTACTGAAATTAAAAGAAGTGTAAAATGGCAGAATTAATACAAATGCCTCGTATGAGCGACACCATGGAAGAAGGGCTGTTAGTTGCTTGGCATAAAAAAGTTGGCGACAGCATTAAACCTGGTGATTTATTGGCCGAGGTAGAAACCGACAAAGCCACTATGGAATTAGAAAGCTATCAAGAAGGCACCATACTATATATTGGTGTTGAAGAGGGAGCCTCTGTGCCAGTAGAAGGTGTATTAGCCATTATTGGAGAAGCTGGAGAAGATTATAAAGCTTTGCTAGCCGAGGTAGAAAACAAAGCTGCTGCTAAACCAGAAGCCACTACAGATACACCTAAAGAAGAACCTACAGCACCTAAACCTAAAGAAGAGCCAACTGCGCCAGCACCTCAACCAGCCGCTGCCCAACAGCCACAACCAGCAACAGCGGCAATGCCTACTGCTAACAATGGCAGGGTTAAAATTTCTCCATTAGCTAAAAAACTGGCAACAGAACATAACGTTAATATTACCTCTTTAACTGGTACAGGTGAAGAAGGTAGAATAGTTAAACGAGATATAGAAAGCTATTTAGCTAACCCACAACCAACAGTTGCGCCAGCACAAGCTGCTGCAAATATTACACTACCCACTATTTTTGCCGAAGAGCAATTTGAAGACATTGCCCTTTCTTCTATGCGCAAAACCATTGCACGAAGGTTAGGAGAAAGTAAATTTCAGGCACCACATTTTTACTTAACTATTGATGCAACAATGGATAACGTAATGGCTGCCCGTAAAATAATAAACGAAACTTCGCCCGTAAAAATTTCTTTTAACGATATAGTAATAAAGGCAGCCGCAATGGCTTTGCGCCAACACCCTTATGTAAATGCAAGTTGGTTGGGCGATAAAATACGACTTAACAAACACATACATATTGGTATGGCAGTTGCCGTTGACGAAGGTTTATTAGTGCCTGTTATCCGCTTTGCAGACAATAAAGGCTTAGCACACATAGCCTCAGAAACAAAAACGTTGGGCGGTAAAGCCAAAAATAAGCAACTAAGTATGGAAGAAATGCAAGGCAATACCTTTAGCATTTCTAATTTAGGTATGATGGGCATTGAAGAATTTACAGCTATTATTAACCCACCAGATGCTTGCATTATGGCAGTTGGCGCAATTAGAAAAATGCCATTACAAAACGAAGCCGGCAATTGGGTAACCATTAACAAAATGAAAGTTACTTTAAGCTGCGATCATAGAGTGGTGGATGGTGCAACTGGTGCTTTATTTTTGCAAAGCTTTAAAGCCAACTTAGAAAACCCAACCAATATGTTAATTTAAAACAACAACCAAATAATACCTATAATTACACCCCCTAAACCAATCCATTCATCAAAAGGTTCAACGGTTTGGGCCAAGGTTTTTAGTGGGCCACCGGCTGCTGGTATTTCATCTAAATGATCTACCAATAATACCAAGCCAACAGTAATGGCTACCAAACTGGTAAAGGGATTGCCGAAAATTTTTAAGAGGCCTAATATTAAAGTTACGCCTCCTATTAAGCGAGAATACTTAGAAAGAAATTTGATAGCACCTTCTAATTCATCACCAATAATTGGTATTTGTCGCATAAGTTCAACTGAAAGAATTAAGCCGCTTAGTATTAAAAATATATGTAAGATCATTTTATTGAAATTTAAGTGAGGTAAAGTTATAATTTTGAGGGCAACTCTCAAAGGTTTTTAACCCGTTTTAATAAAATCTAAAGTTTTAGTACAGTTCGTATTTATGAAACTTACATTCTACAGAACCATTATAAAAGGTCATTTTTTTGGCGGTTTTTAAACCTATGTTTTTAATAGCTGTTTTGTTACCACTTAATACCCAAGCATTAAAGCCTTTATATTTTTGTTTAAAAGTATCGCCTATGCTTTTGTATAAGGCGTTTATATCGTCGTTTTTTATCCTCAAATCATATGGTGGGTTTACTACAATTAAACCTGCCTCACCTTCTGTTGGGCGGCTATCGGCAATGGCTACTTGTTTTAACTGCACTACTTTATCAAAGCCAGCTATTTTTAAATGTTGTTGGCTTTGTTCAATCATTCTTCCATCAATATCAAAACCATAAATAGGTGTTGTAAGCGGTTTAATTGCTTCGTTGGTATATTGCTTAATTTTCTTCCACTTCTCTTCATCAAAATCTTCCCATTTTTCAAAAGCATAAGTATCCGACCTAAAATAACCGGGCGGTGTTTTGGTGGCGATGGCAGCTGCTTCTACTAAAAAAGTACCAGAACCACACATTAAATCGTAATACGGTTGGTCGGTTTTCCAACCGCTGGTTATTATTAAACCTGCAGCCAAGGCTTCATTTATTGGTGCTTGATGTTGGGTATCTCTATAACCCCGCTTGTGTAAACTAAAGCCAGAACTATCTAAATAAAGGCTCACTTCATCATTTTTAATTCTTACGTGTAACCTTATATCAGGGTTTTGAACATCTACCGAAGGGCGGCGACCAAACTTATCTCTAAACTGGTCAACTATTGCATCTTTTACCTTTTGCAACACATACATAGAATGGTTAAAGTAAGTAGAATGAACTGTTGCATCAATAGCAAAAGTTTGCTCGGTATTAAACAAACTGCTCCAATTAAATTTGCCAACGTGCTTATATAAGTGTTGAGGTAAGCGTGCTTTAAAATGATAAAATGGTTTTAAAATACGCAGGGCAGTATATAAACAATAATTGGCTTTGTACAATGTGGTTAAGCTACCTTCAAAAACAACGGCTCGCTTTTCGGGGGTTATTTTTTTCGCACCAATTTGCGCTAATTCTTCTGCCAAAATTGACTCGAAACCAGCAAATGTTTTTGCTACTAATTGCATGGTATTTGTTTATTATTTATTATGATATATTGCTTCAAAATTATCAGGATTTTATTTTAAGCAGCAATTTTCGTTTTAGATTCCTGTTTATCTCTTTCTGACCAAAGTATATAGTCTGCTTTTTTAGCTATTAAAGCGTCTAAATATTCTGGTCGTATTTCCTTATTTATATCGTTTATCACAGCAATTGCATTAACTTCCTTTTTGGTTAATTTCTCTCGAACAGGTTTTATATCTTCCCAAGAAAATAAAAAGGTGCTAAGAGTACTTATGTTTATTGAGTTAAATGACTTTAAAACTATTTCCTTTTGTCGTTTCGCAATTTGAAAATCAAAAGTAAATTCAAGGCCAGTTGAGCCTTTAGAAATAAATTCTGGAGTATATGTTATCTCAAGTCTGTCAAGGTATTCTCTTACATCTTCTTTAAATATAGAGCTTACGGTGTGCTTCGAAAGTACAGCAAGGTCATTTATCTCCAATATAGCATTCAAAAAATTATGTTTTTTTTGAGAGAAGTTGTGTTCGTTTGCTTCGATTAAGAGTTCTTTGTCTTTTTGGTTTAAACCATAACTTAAAAGTATATTGTTAAGAATATCTCGTCGCTTTTTTGATCCTTGAATGTTAACTCCTTGGAGTTCAAGATTATTTATTGTTTCACTATTGTCAGACAATAAGATTGTTCCATTTTTACGTAAAGCATAGACTTCAATAGAATCGTTGAAAGCACCCATAAAGGGGGTATCAATGCAATACCAATCAGAATTGCCTGCTTCTACTATGGTTCTTTCACGCAACCAACTGTAGTAATCATCTATCATTGTGTCTAACCAATTCATATACTCATTGCCATTTGAACATTTAATTTTGACTGTACGTTTAATAACTTAGCAAAGTTAACTAACGCTGTCACATAATCTTCTTCAGAATTAAGTTTCTTTATATCAAACGAATATTTACTTAATGGCATTGCCCAAACTAAGGGTTTGTAACCTTCAACATAGAAGTGAATATGAGCCTCTCTTCTGAATTCCATTCCCACGTATGGTCTGAGAAAATTAGGAAGGGTATCTAAAATATGCTCTGGATTATTGTGGGAACCCTTAAAATCTATTCTAAGTAGCCCCACATTATTAAATTTTTCTTGACTATGCAGGGTCAATTTAAATTGAATTCGCTTATATGGGTTTACATCAATAAAAAATTTATAATCTGGTTCTCCAGGTACAATTAAATCAATCCGTAATTTTTCTGTACTAAAACTAAGTTCTTGATTAGGTTTTTCCAGTATTTTTTTAATCTCAATTAGTTCTTTTGCTTCTTCGTTTGTAAACATTTTTATTTGTTATGTAGTGGCAGTTATGCTCTAAAAAATAACTATCTAATAACATACCGAATAGACAAACCACCAACCTCTGCATCAAATAACTTTAGTGCATTTTTCTTTAAAATTCTGAAAGTAGGCATATAATCTAATGAAATATTAAATGGGATATCAGAAAAATTAAATTCTATACCTGCAATAGCGCTTGCGCCAAGGTGAGCCGTACTGCCTATGCCAACGCTTGGGCCAGCCCCAACATACCAACGCAAGCCATCAACACTAGTAGTAAAAGTTTTTTCGTATAATGCTTTAATACTTACAGCATCATTATAAAAATAACCGATACCTTCTGCATAGCTCGATTTATTTTCACCTAAAGCCAATTTATAGGTAAGTCCAATACCAAAACCGCCTCGTATGCCGGCAGCCATTTCGTAGGCATTGGCATTGCCGTGGCCTTCTACACCACTTTGTGCGTAACTTTCAATAGTAGAAAAAAAGCACGTTAAAAAAATGATGAAGCTGATACTTATGTAAGTTGCTGTTTTCATTATTAAATATTTATTCGGTAACTATAATAATTTCGTTTTCTTTTTTCATTAGGTACTTTTCTCGGGCAAATTTTTCTAATGCTGCTTTGTTGTTAAGTAAGTCGTTCGTTTGTTTATCAATAGTAGCAATTTCTTTTTGATAAAACTCAATTTCGCTTTGTAGCTGTTTTTGTTTTTGCTGGTATTTGCGTTGTGCCAACCAATTGTTTTGCTGAAAAAAAGCTAAGTATAATATAAACACAACTATTGTAATACTATACTTGTTAGTTAAAAAACCACCAATTGTTTGCCTGTTAATTGTGCTTTGCTTTTTCAATTGATCTTTTTAATTATACAAATTTATAGTTTTTTCCTGGGTAATAAGCTTGCCCGAGCAAATCTTCTTCAATGCGTAACAATTGATTGTATTTTGCTATGCGGTCGGTTCTTGATGCAGAGCCGGTTTTTATTTGCCCAGTATTTAAAGCAACGGCTAAATCTGCTATTGTAGTATCTTCTGTTTCGCCACTTCTATGGCTCATTACGCAATTAAATTTGTTGTTTTGTGCTAAGCTAACGGTGTTAATAGTTTCGGTTAAGCTGCCAATTTGATTTACTTTTATTAAAATGGCGTTGGCCGATTTTTCTTCAATGCCTCGCTTTAAACGGGTTTCGTTGGTTACAAATAAATCGTCGCCTACTAACTGAACTTTATTGCCAATAGCAGCAGTTAAGGCTTTCCATCCTTTCCAGTCATCTTCGTGTAAGCCATCTTCAATAGAAATAATAGGATATTTTTCGCTCCAATCTTTCCAATAGCTTACCATATCACTACTGCTTAGCTTTTCGCCTGTTGATTCGTGAAAGTGATATACTTTTTCATCTTCTAAATAAAACTCAGAAGCAGCGGCATCTAAAGCAATTAAAAAATCATCTTCTGGTTTGTAGCCTGCTTTTTCAATAGCTTGTAATACTATTTGTATGGCTTCTTCATTACTTTTTAAATTTGGGGCAAAGCCACCTTCGTCGCCAACATTGGTAGCGTGGCCAGCATCTTTTAATACCTTTTTTAAATGATGAAATACTTCAACGCCCATCCTCAAACCTTGGCTAAAGCTATCTGCACCAACTGGCATAATCATAAACTCTTGAATATCTATACTATTGTCGGCATGTGAGCCTCCGTTTAAAATATTCATCATTGGTATTGGCAAAGTGCAGGCATTTACGCCACCAACATAACGGTACAAAGGCAAACCGGCTTCGTCGGCGGCAGCTTTGGCAATAGCTAACGAAACGGCTAAAATTGCATTGGCTCCAATTTTCGATTTGTTATCTGTACCATCCAATTTAAGCATCATTTCATCTAACTCGCGTTGCTCCATCACATCTAAGCCAATTAATTCTGGCTCAATAATATCGTTAATATGGCTAACTGCTTTGGTAACGCCTTTGCCCATATAAATGCTTTGGTCACCATCTCTTAATTCTACTGCTTCGTACTTACCGGTACTTGCGCCCGATGGCACAATGGCTCTGCTTAAAACCCCATTTTCGGTAATAACTTCAGCTTCTACTGTAGGGTTTCCTCTTGAGTCTAATACTTGTCTTCCGTGTATTGATGCGATTATCATAACCCAAAGATACCAAATTAATGGTAATATAATGTTGATTTTTGAAAGGGGTTGAGATTAAACGATTTTCAACATTTTCTTTTTGGTTTAAGTGGTTGCTTATTTGTTATGGTTTTAATTTGGCCCATTGTTTGTCCATATTTTTTCTACCAATTTTTTTGCAGATGGGGCAGTTTTGAGGAATATGACCACGTGCCATACAATATTGCCTGCCAAAAAATATAATTTGAAGATGTAGTTTGTTCCAAAGGCTTTTGCTAAACAAGCGTTTCAAATCTTTTTCGGTTTGTTTTACGTTTTTACCATTACTTAATTTCCACCTAAAAGCAAGGCGATGAATATGTGTATCAACCGGAAATGCAGGCACACCAAAACCTTGCGACATTACTACCGAGGCCGTTTTGTGGCCCACGGCAGGCAAGGCTTCTAAGGCTTCAAAGCTTTGAGGCACTTCGCCATTATGTTGTTCAATTAATATTTTACTGAGGTGATAAATACCTTTTGATTTCATTGGTGTTAAACCACAGGGGCGAATAATGTTGGCAATTTTTTCTACAGAAAGTTTGGCCATATCATAAGGATTATCGGCTACGGCAAACAGCTTTGGTGTTATTTTATTTACCCGTACATCGGTACATTGTGCAGAAAGCAATACTGCAATTAGTAAAGTATAGTTGCTACTATGAGTTAATGGAACAGGAGTTTCGGGGTACCGTTCTTCTAAGGTGTTAATGATAAATTGTAGGCTTTCGGCTTTTGTCATTTTGTGGGCGTAAAGCTAAGCAACCATTTTTAAAAAATGCTTTTACTATTTAACTATATGTTTTCTCTTTTCTTTAAGTAATTGTAAATCAAGAAACTCAACAACACCTTCTTTCATACCATTAATTTTACTTATTGTACGAGAAATATTGCCTGTTTGCTGCTTTTTACTAAAATTTCTTTGCTTTCGAAAATCTTTAAAATCATTAAAGCCACAATCTAAATAAACATTATCAACAGTTTCACCTTTTATGCCAACCATAGTAAAGTATTCTTTTAGCTTTATATAATCGCCATCGTTTGCTGTGTTTGCGTTAACCTTATCAACAACTTTTATTATATCATTTATAAACTCCGAAACAATACTGTATTTAGTTTGTATTTCCATCATTTTTATTTTTTAAACTGTTTACTAAATCACCAAAATTAAATTCGACGTTATCTAAGTCATTAATACTTTTGTATTTCTCATCTAAGTCATTAATGATTTTGTATTTCGCTTAAATTTTTTCTGTTAAATCATTAGCTTCTAAAGTTAGTTTTTTAATTCGATCTTTATAACTTTTATAGTTATCATTTATTTCATCAATTGCTGTTGACCTTGCAATGCCTGCTTGCGTCCAAGTCAAAAATAGTACAATTGCAACTAATAAGCCTGCATAAATTGGTATCATTCTTTGCAAAACATCTACTTTGCCTTCAAGTTTGGCTATATTTAAAAGTAAATTTGTTTGTTCTTTCCCTTCTACACAAGTAAGAATATATTGGGATGATACAGCGGGTTGAAGATTAATAAAACAGTAGGCAATACAAAAAAGGATAATACCAGAAATTATTGCAACAAAAACTACAATGCTTATTATTTTAAATGCTTTCATTATTATACAGGTGAATATAACAAATTGTTTGAAAATTTAGTTTGATAAAATGTGTGTAGTTTTTTTTGCAACAAAAAATTTTTAAAAAATTAGCCACGGCCAACCAAAGTTAGTAATTTAGCCTTGATGGCAGCGGCATCCTTTTTGTGCAATTTATTGTTATGTAAAGGCACAAAAAGATACAGCGGACAGCAAGAGAAGTGCTTAATTGATGCAATTCGGTTTCGCTTCTAAAAATATTTTACCATTATTTAATTGTTGTTTTTAAGTTTTAAGCATAGTTTAGCTTTACTTTGTAAAACAGCAGTTAAAATAAATTTGAGTAAAGTTGCCTCCATAAGAGAAGAGTATACATTGGGCCGGTTAAATAGAGTTAACTTAATGCCTAACCCATTTAATCAGTTTGATGCTTGGTTAAACAATGCTTATGATGCGAAAGTCAAAGAGCCAAATGCAATGTGTTTGGCAACGGTTAACAACAATGGGCAGCCTTCGGTTAGAATGGTTTTGCTTAGAGGCTTTAGTGAAAAAGGCTTTGTATTTTATACTAATTATTTGAGTAAAAAAGGCAAGGCTATAGGTGAAAATAACAAAGTTTCTATTTTGTTTTTTTGGCAAGCTTTGCAACAGCAAATTCGTATTGAAGGTAGTTGCGAAAAAGTGCCGGCCGAACAGTCTAACGAGTATTTTAACGCACGGCCTTTTGAAAGCAGAGTAGCTTCTGCTATTTCGCCACAAAGCTCGGTTGTTGAAAACAGAGGTGTTATAGCAAATAAATTTTTGAACGAACTTGAAAAAGTAAAAGCAAAAAAAGAAATTGAACGGCCCAAACAATGGGGCGGTTATATTGTAAAGCCAAATTTATTTGAGTTTTGGCAAGGCAGAAAATCACGCTTGCACGATAGGTTTCAATACACAAAAAAAACGAACAATAATTGGCGCATAGATAGACTTGCACCATAATTTTAAGAAACAAATAACTATAGTTATGAAAACAAATATTTTATTTTTAATGTTAGCTACCGCAATTTTAATAGTTGCTTGTGGCACTTCAAAAAAGACATCGAATTTAATAAACGACGATGCGCTTTCGGTATTAAAACCAAAAGTAAGTAGCCCTGCAGCTACAAAAGTAGAAACTGATAGGAACGAAAAAGCAGTAAAGGTTAAGAAGAATAAAGAAGAGAAAGTTGCAAAAGCAAAGAAAGAAAAAGGAAAAAAAGTGAAAAAGAAAGATGTAGAAGTTATAGAAGAGTTAGTTGAAATTGAAGCAAATGAAAAGATGAGCAAGAAAGAAATAAAAGCGGCTAAAAAAAGAGCTGTAGAAGCAATTGAAGAAATAAAAGATGCTACTGTAGAAGTAGATGAAAATGTAAGCACACAAAAAAGCGAAGTAATAAAAGAAACAAAAGAGATGGCAGCGGCTTCAACTGAAGAAGAGGCAATGGCAAAAACTGAAAAACCCGCTACAGAACTTTCTACTTTAGAAACAGAAACGCTGGAAATTGACCAAGAGAAAGTAATTGATGAAGAAGAAGTAATAGCTGCACCAATAGAAAGCGCAAATAAAATACAGCAAAAAACTGAAATGAATTTGGCTGGAAAATACATGTGGGTAAAACGTGTTTGTTGTGGTAGAATGAGAGTAGAAACCACCCCGCAAGATGGAGAAGAATTGTATATGGAAATGACCGAAGATGGAAAAGTTTTATACTCAGGTAATTCGCAAAAAAAAGTAGCTAATACTACTTACGAAATGAAAGTAAACGCTATGAGTTTTCCAGACAGAAAGATGCTTAAAATTGAAGGTAAAATAGATGCTTTAGTTAGGTTTAGAGGCGACACTTTGGTAATTGATAGAGGCTATATTGACTTAGATAAAAATTATTGGATAAAAGTAAAAGAATAAATAATTTGCAACAATCAAATTTTAGCGCATTAAACCGAGGCGACTGGCTTACAGAAATTAAAACTACCGAATATGATTTGGTAATAATTGGTGGCGGCATTACCGGTGCCGGTATTTTGTTAGATGCCACCAGCCGTGGCATGAAATGTATTTTGTTTGAAAAAAACGACTTTGCTTGGGGAACCAGCAGCCGTTCTACCAAACTAATACATGGCGGTTTGCGCTATTTAAAACAGTTAGAGTTTGGTTTGGTGCACGAAACAGGTACAGAACGAGCGGTAATTTACAACAACGCACCGCACATTGTGTTGCCCGAAGATATGTTATTACCAATTTACAAAAATGGCTCGTTAGGCGAATGGACTACCTCTTTTGGTTTAAAAGTGTACGACTTTTTAGCAGGGGTTGACCGCTCGGAACATAGAAAAATGATGAGCATTGAAGAGGTGAGTGCTAAAGAACCATTGCTAAAAACAGACCTACTACAAGGCGGTGGTATTTATAAAGAATACCGAACTAATGACGCTCGCCTGGTAATTGAAACCTTAAAAAAAGCCAATCAATATAAAGCCAGAGCTTTAAACTATAGCAAGGTTAGTAATTTTTTGTATGATGAAAACAACCAAATTAATGGCGTTACTATTACTGACGAGTTATTAAACAACACTTACAAAGTTAAAACAAAAGCAGTAATTAATGCTACCGGCCCGTGGGTTGATGAAGTTATTGCCCTAAGTAAAGAAACATACAATGCTAAGCTTCAGTTGACTAAAGGTGTGCATATTGTAGTACCTTATAAACGCTTGCCACTAAAACAATCGGTATATTTTGATGTGCCAGATGGTAGAATGATATTTGCTATACCACGAAGCAACACCACTTATATTGGTACTACCGATACTTTTTATAATAAAGAAGTAGATAGCCCCACAACTACACAGGCAGATAAAGAGTATTTATTAGATGCTGCTAACCACATGTTTCCAAGTGTAAAATTAACTAAAGCAGATATTGAATCGGACTGGGCGGGCCTGCGCCCCCTAATTAATGAAGATGGGAAATCGCCTTCAGAACTTTCGAGAAAAGATGAAATATTTATTAGTCCCAACGGCTTAATTTCAATTGCTGGTGGTAAGTTAACGGGCTACCGAAAAATGGCAAAGCGGGCGGTTGAAAAAGCGGCCACTTATTTAGAAGAGGAGCATCAACTTAGTTATGATGAAAGCTTTACCAAGCAAATAAAATTAAGCGGTGGCGATTTTAAGCATCCTAAAGATATACATATTTTAAACTCAGAGCTGCAACAGACTTACCAAAACAGAATTGATAATGCACGAATGCATCAATTAGTTTTTCGCTACGGATCTAACACACCAAAAATTTTAGAAAATGCTGCGCTTAATGGTTTAACTACAAAAAGTTTGTTAAACGCCGAAATTGAATATTGTATAAAGGAAGAAATGGTGATTTGCCCAAGTGATTTTTTTAACCGTAGAACGGGCATGCTTTATTTTGAGAAGCCTGCAATAGCCAATATTTTTGATGCTGTATTAAACCAACTGAAAAGCCAACTACCAAAACATAGCAACTTTATAACAGAAGATGCTACTAAATTTAAAAGTGTTTTGTAGTTTTTGCTTTAATCTTTTATTAATCATTAAAAACACCTTCTCTCACATTTTATCTTTGTTTGTTTATTTTTATTGTTTGATTATCAAATGATTGCAATTTTGTTTAAAGCAGTAAGTACATCACTTTTTGCACAAAGGCAAAAATTTGTATCTAAAATTTATGTGAAAAACGTATCATATTTGCATCATAAATTTAAACGAAAAGAAATGTAACAGCATTTCAAATCAAAAAAAGTAGTTGTAGATTGTTCTTAAAAGCCGGGTCAAAATTAATTTGATCTGGCTTTTTAACTTTTCTCATCATCCCTTAGTTATACCACAGTTGATTTTTTATAGTTATCAAATTTTGAATAAAAGAAGACTTTACAAATATGTTAACTGGCTTTTCATTTTTCACAAATGAAAATAAGTTTCTAATTAAAAGGTCTTCAGTTAAAATATTTTGATTGTATTCTACACATTTCATATAACATTTAGGGAAAATTCGGTCAGTTAAATTATCAAAATGAAGTATCTTTTCAATAGTGTGCCTATTGTCGTTCTCTATCTTGTGCATCAATATGTTTAGCCGTTCGTCACCCTCTAAATATTGGTAAAAATAATTATTATGGTAAGATAATATACCAGTAATATTTAAATTGTGGTTGTTTTTTTTTGATGTAATTTCTAATTCGGCTAATAACAATTTATTGAATTTAGTTTGGGAAAAGCTAAAGTAGATAAGTGCATTCATATCATAATTAAAAAATTTTAAATGAAAATAACATTTTTTTTGATCTTAGCAGTAAATGAAAGATAATAAGCTTAAATTTTTTTTAGATGATCGTTATCAATTTTACAATAAAAAGAAATTTATTGCTACCGATCCTATTCAAATACCGCACCGTTTTACTAAGTTGCAAGATGTTGAAATAACCGGTTTTTGGGCAGCTATGCTGGCCTGGGGCAATCGTACCACAATTATTAATAAATGTAATGAGCTCCTTAATTTAATGGATAATGACCCTCATAATTTTGTAGTAAATGCTGAAGAAAAAGACTATAAACGTTTTGAGAATTTTAAGCATCGTACCTTTAACTTTACCGATACGCTACATTTTTTAAACTTTTTTAAAAAATATTATACCGAAAACAAAAGCTTAGAAACTGCTTTTACAATAGGTGTAAATAACAGCAGCGAAAATTTAGCACAAGGCCTAATTAACTTTCACCAGCTGTTTTTTAATATAAAAGATGCCCCACAGCGAACTCGTAAACACGTAGCCTCACCAGCAAAAAAATCTACCTGCAAACGCTTAAATATGTTTTTACGTTGGATGGTGCGTAGAGACGAAAGTGGCGTTGATTTTGGCTTATGGAAAAGTATTAAACCACAGCTTTTACTTTGCCCTTTAGATGTACATGTAGAAAGGGTGGCCCGAAAACTTAATTTAATTACCCGTAAACAATGCGATTGGCAAACTACTGTTGAACTTACCCAAGCATTAAAACAGTTTGATGCTGACGACCCTGTTAAGTACGATTTTGCTTTGTTTGGCCTAGGTGTGGAAGAGAAATTTTAGTGCATTTTGTGCAATGATTTTACGGAAGAAATTGTAAAGCGACCGCCAATTACTATTTTTACCAATTAAACGGTTAAATTTGCTGCGCATCTAACCAAAGCAAATCAATAATTTTTAAATTTGGAGTAATGTAACCCACCTATGAAAACAAATATTTACAAGTTGTGCCTAAGTTTGGTGTTAGTAGTTTGCTACTTCGCTTTGTCGGCCAATACAACAAAAATTACGGGCACTATTTTAAAACCATCTTCACAAACAGTTGCGGTAAAATATACAAGTAATAGGCCCAATCAAGAACAAGCTTTTGTAACCGCCACGTTAGATAAAGACAATAGGTTTTATCTGCAATTTCAATTGTACGAATTTGTAGAAGCTTTTTTATATGTAGGTAAAGATTATGTTTGCAAGCTTTATTTAGAACCGGGCGAAACGTTAAACATAACTGTAGATCAACACTATATTGAGCAAACACTAAAATTTAGCGGAACGCAAGCTGCTAAAAACAAATTTTGGATAGACTTTAACCAGCAATATCCAGAATATAATGACAAAGTATATTACTACAGGCCATTTAATTTTCATACCAGTAAAAATGTAGAACGCTTATATCAGCAGCAACCTTCTATCGAAAATTTTTATGCTTCAATTGATGCTAATTACAATAATTATACTAATTTTTTAAACAGCTTTAACAACTACAATACGCTAAGTAGCGAAAACTATCAACGAATATTATCAAACTTTGAAGCCCGCAGACTAAACAACCGAATGGTGTATTTTTATTACCAGCAAACGTTAATGAAGCCAACCAATGCAGATATGCCTTTTGATTTGCAGCAGACTTTTCAAAATTATGATAAACAAGATATTAGCCAACTTCAAAATAAAGAATATATAAACGCCTTAATGACTTACCTAAGTTATTTAAATGCTAAAAACCAGCGAAAAGGCCCTAATGAAAATGCCGAAGAATATTACCAACTATTAACCGAAAATTTTATTGGTATTTCAAGAAATTATTTACTAACCCGTTTATTTTTAAAAGAATTGGCCAACAAAAGAATGGACTTATGGGAAAGCAAACGGCAAGAATATACTAATTTTAACTTTACCGACGAGTGGTTGTTAATGATTGATGGCGCTTATCACGAACTTTCTCAAATTTATAACGGCATTACCGATACCAATTTTACCTTACCTAACCAAAACAAAGAGTTGGTTAGCTTAACTGATTACCGGGGTAAAGTAATTTACCTAAGCTTTTGGGCAACTTGGTGCAAACCTTGTTTAGATAATTTTGAAAAATACCGCCACCTAAAATATGGTTTAGAAGAAAAAGGAGTGGTTTTTGTAAATGTTTCTATTGATAAAAACCGCGACAAAGCCATCGAATATGTTAACCGTATTGGTATAAATGGCGTTAATTTATTTGCCGATGATGATTTGGATGCCATTACACGGCAGTTCTATATTTCGTCGTTGCCGCTTTATTATGTAATTGACCAATATGGCGCATTAACAGCTTATTCTGGCACACTTGCCGATGTTCAAAATAATATTATGAGCTTGGTTCACTAATTAAAATTTATTTTTATGAAATATATACGCATAACATTTGCAACAGTATTTATTTTTTTAGGATGCCTTTGCATTGCCCAACCTTCAATAACTTTAAAACCTAAGTTTGAAAACACCACTTACGATACCAACCTTACCGATAGTGAGAAAAAAGATATTCAAACCCAATGGGAAACAGATGATGGAAAAATTCAAAAATATGTAGCCACTAATAATATAAAAGATATTTTTTGGCTAAAATCTGGCTTGTTTTACACCATTGAAAAGCAAGGCAACGGAGCAGTAGCTAATATTAATTCTGTTGTAAAAGTAAAATACAATTTAACTACATTAGAGGGCGCTTCGGTATGGACCACAGATAAAACTGGCGGAACAGAAGTAAGGGCCTTAAAAGATTTTGTTTATGGCTTTGCCGAAGGGTTACAGCTTTTAAAACCAGGTGGAAAAATGAAACTCTTTATTCCATCGGCATTAGCATACGGCACAAAAGGTTGGGGCAAAAAAATACCAGCTAATACTTGTATTATTTATGAGGTTGAGTTGATTGAAGTGTATAATTAAAAAGGGGAGATTTGAAGAACCAAGTGAAGCTTTAGTATTTTGTAAAAGCAATATTATGGTTCGCTAATTTGTATTGGAAGGTGTTTTTAATTGATCATTTTTACCAAAAGAATAAGCCACTAACAATTCGTGTGCACCATTAGAAAGGTCTTGAATTTTTGAAGTAGTAATATCATAACCATAACCAAAATGCCAGCTTTTATTGTAGGTAAAGCCAGCATAAATACTTACCGCATCTGAGGTTCTATAGTTTAAGCCAAACCAATAATCTTTATCGTAAATTAAACGAACATTTAAATCGAACTGCGCAGTTGTTGCGGCTACTTTTTTTATCAAAATAGAAGGTTCTAATTCAAACTTATTGGCCAAATCGTATTCGTAACCCACAATAACATAAGTGTGGCGAGCTAAACTCACACCTACAGTATCGTTATTAAAAACAAATTTATTTTTAAATAACTGCATTACCGATAAACCGATATAGTATTTTTTATCATAAATATAAACTCCAGCATTCAAATCGGCACCAAGCTTTTTGTTATCTGCTACTGCGTCTGGTAACGATGGATCTATATCTGTGGTAGTTAATTCGTTAATATTAATACGGTATTGCATCAACATGCCCGATAGGCCAAAACTTACATTAGCACCATTTTCTTTAAACTTTAACCGATAAGAATAGGCTAATTCTATTGCTGTTCTGCTGGTTGGGCCAGTTTTATCATTAACAATACCAGCACCAATACCAATATTTTTAAAATTAGGTAACCTTGTTTGATATCGTAAAATTTGTGTACTTGGTTCTTGCCCATTAAAAGCACCAACCCATTGCCTGCGGTATTTAAACAGTAACAGTGCTTCTTTGTGTTTACCAGTTGCAGCTGGGTTAAACTGAAAATGCCCGAAGGCTTGTTGCGTAAATTGCTCTACTTGTTGGGCCGTAGCTCCGGCAAGTAATATTAAAAATATTGCTATGGTAAATACAAATCGCATTGCTGTAATATATACGTAAAGGTTAAAGGTAAGTTATTAGTGTAACAAGTAAGATGAAAATTTAACATGTTTGGTTGCGTTATAAGTTTTCTAAAAGCCAAAGGTGTTTTTGAAATTTTGCACCCTCTGATGGTTTTGTTAAGTACTTTATACACAAAACGGTTGCAATTAAAATAGTGGGGCGCAACTACCAAAGTATTGTTAGCACAATTGGGTAAGTTACCAAAAGCTAATTCATAGTTTCCTTTGCCAACGTGTATTAATAGTTAATCGTTTAAACCGCTGTTTTCTGCTGGCAAATAGTTTCTTTCATTACCTATTAATAGGTTTTGATCGCCATTGATATTGGCATTAAAAAAAGCAGCTGCTTTGGCTTAAAATTTTTTTTAATTTTTGTAAGATGGCTTGATCTTTTTTTACAAAACCTTCGCTGGTATTTAAACATAATTGATTGGCTTGCCATGCTGCCCCTCCAATAAATATATCGGTTTTTCCCTCTTCATTAATATCTGCTTTGGCATAAGCTGAGCTTTCTTTACTTAGCAGTTCGGGTAGGTTATGTTTAAAGTAAAAATCAAGGTGTTCATTTTCTTGGTGCTTCTCTAATTGAGTAGTTGGTTTTTTTAAGAAGGCTTTTGGTTTAGTTGCCTTTTCAATTTTATCATCAACATTATTTTCATTGTGTTAAACAGTTATTAATTGATTAGCCATTGGTTTTTTGAGGATTTGTGTTTAACCATTTGGCCAAGTAATTCTTATCATACCAAAATTAGTAGTGCGGCTTTTACCAATGGTAAGGTATGTTTTAATGGCGCTTTAAAAACCTTTGTAGGGCTGTATGGTGTAAACAGGCGCATAAGTTCTATTATAAAATACTTGTACTTTTGCACCAATAGTATTTATGTTTGGGGCTTTACATTGCAGCTGTATTTGCAGGTAATTGTTATGTGTATTGTTTTGGCAAACAATGGCTGGTTGGTTTACATTATTAATCACTATATCTAAATCGCCATCATTATCTAAATCACCAAAAGCTGCTCCATTCGAAAAAGTTTCATCAATTAAACCTCACACTCTAATCCAACTATTTCAAAACGCAGTGCTTGCGTATTTTTAAACATTTTATTGCAAATTGGTTGCGGTTGCGACGGCATTTTACTTAAAATAGAATTTAATTTTTTTTACTGGCGTAAATATAGTAATCATAATTTTAACATCCTTTAAAAAAAATTTGAACTTTTTATAACATTTGGGCGTTAAACTTTGTAGTAAATGTAAAGTCTAAAGAAATTAGAGTCAATTGTTTTTGTTTTATGGTAATCAACCAATAAAAATACCTTACCTTCTTCATAAGCAATATTACAAAGTACGAGTTATTTAATCAACCTTTTAAACCATAAAATGAAGAGAATTGTATTACTAGGTATTACAACAGTTTTGCTGTTAATGCAACTCAAAGCACAAAATTCTACAGGCTTTACTGCCTTTACTGTAGCTCACAACAATGGCACTTCTAATGTTTTGTTAGCGTATAATGCTTTAGCCAACCAATGGAAAGAAGTTGGATTAACTAATACCAACAATATTAAAGCTATTGCAACCGACCCTGTTAACCGCATTGTATTTGCAGTAAATGGAAACACTTTTGGTAAAATAGATACCAAAACAGGCAGCTTTACTGCAATAGGTAATATTGGGCAAGCAAATGGAGAATTTGGCATAGTAGCCTTAAATAATATTGAAGGCCTAACTTTCGATTTTGTGAATAACAAAATGTATGCAACACATAGCATAGAAAGCGGATCGGTTTGTTCACCAGTTACCAATAGTAATGATTTATTGTTTCAAATTAATATTTTTACTGGCAAATTAATACCTAATGCAATGCGTGATGCTAATGGAAATGCTAGCGACTATTCAGTAATTGAGTTAGCTCAAATTTCATCCTTATTAGATAATTGTACTACAGATAAAGAGTTGTATGATGTAAATGGCATTGCTTTCGATAAATTTACTGGCCTATTATATGCCATTCAAAATCAAGGTTCTGTTGGTGCGATAACTCTTATTAATTCTGTTAATGGACAACTTATGGGGGTAATGTATGAATTAGGAGATATGGATCTTGTTGATTTAGGCTTTAACTCGTTTGGTGATTTGTTTGGTACAACTGGCAGTAATTCAGTAAATAAACCAGCTAATTGTTTTGAATTTATCGATTTACAAACCAATGAAGTAATTAACTTATCGTTGCCAGATTCGACAGGTGTTAATTTCGACTTTAAAAGTTTAGATTTTTTTACGGCTTACAATGATTTGGCCTTACAATTAACAGTAGATCCTGCCATAAACCTTCCGCTAAATATTGGTGATGCGGTAACTTTTAATATTACCATTTACAACCAAGGAGAGTTAGACAATACAAACATTATAATTAATAATTATGTACCCGAAGGTTTGTTGTTAAACGATTTAAATTGGACACTTATTCCAGGTACCAACAATGCCGAATACACTTTAAACAGTCAATTAGCGATAGGAGCAAATATTTCAATACCCATACATTTTACAATTGCTAACAATGTTTCGGTAGATGAAATTGTTAATTTCGCAGAAATAACAGCATCTTTTAATGAAAGCGATTTTGATATTAATGGTGATCTTTTGCCATTGCCTGATATAGACTCTACCCCAGATGCTATTAATAACGAGTTTATTAACGGAAACCCTATTGTTGATAATGAAATTAATCAGGAAGGACCAGCTGTAAACCAAGATGAAGATGACCACGATTTTGCCTTAATTTCAATAAATGAAAGCTTACCCTTACAAGCTAAAGTAACGCCTCAATCGTGTAATAGTTTAGGTGTTACCGAAGTAAAATTAAGTGGTAATGGTATGGCGCCATATTTTCATAATTGGGAAGACCAATTTGGCAATGTAGTACATACAGGAATTACCAATAATTTAATACAAATAGTTGGCGGTTTACAATCAGGTATTTATAATGTAACAGTAAATGATGCATTAGATAGAACAAATTCTTTTGAAATTATCATTCCATTTTTAGCTGAAAATGGCGGTAATATAAATTGCAATAATACTTGCCCTAGTTACCTATCTACACCTAGTAATACACTTTATGGTATTTTTCAGGCACAACAAGTGGTTGAAATAAATGGCTTTGTTAGTGGTTTACAAGATGCCGAGTTTCGTATTTGTGAATAATAATACGATTACTATTTCTAAATAATTACTTAGCATTTTTATGAGTTACTATTTTGGTTAATTGATTATATAGAAATTTATGTGTATTTTTGAGTTTAATATACATATTGTTATTCGCTCATAAAATAGTTGATAGGCTGTAAATAAAAAACATATTAATAATTTATAAATTTAAAACAGCGTAATTATTTAATATTAAAATCACTAAAATGAAGAAGTATTTTTTGCTTTGTATTGCTATAACTATCGCAACAGTTCAACTTAAAGCACAAGTTTTTGGAGATCTTACCTGTTATACAATCGCTCACAATAATGGTAATGCCAATGTATTGTTTCAATATAATGGAGCAACTTCTCAATGGACAGAAATTGGATTAACTGGCACTAATAATATTACAGCCATTGCTTCCGACCAGATAAACAATATTATATATGCTATTGATGGCAGAACTTTCGGTAAAATCAACTTATTAACTGGTAGGTTTAATTTAATTGGTGTAATAGGGCAAGCTAGTGGAGATTTTGGACCAATTGACTTAAACAATATTAAAGGCGCAACTTTTGATCCGGCAAATGAAATATTATATGCCACACATAGAATTGAAAGTGGAGCATTATGCAACCCAATTATAAACAGTAACGATTTGCTTTTTCAAATTGATGTTAATACTGGTCGGGTTATACCAAGTACTATGATAAACGGCAATGGAAACCCTGTTGATTATGCTTTAATTGAACCTGCCTTTACCTCCACAATATTACAATGTGGAAAAAATATATCACTTTACGATGTTAACGACATTGCCTTTAATCCATATACGGGTGAATTGCATGCCATACAAAACCAAGGAAACGTTGGTGAAATAAGTATTATAAACCCTTATGATGCCTCAGTAGAATATGTTACTTATGATTTAGAAGATATGGATTTAATAGGCTTAACTTTTAGTGCTTTAGGTCACTTACTAGGCACTACTGGCAACAATGCGATAAATAAGCCAGCAAATTGTTTTAAGTACATCGATTTGCAAAATCAACAGACTGTTAATTTACCATTTCCAGATCCAAGTGGTAACAATTTTGATTTTAGTGCTTTAGGTTGTTTGGCAGCTTATAACGATTTGGCCCTAAAACTAATTGTTGACCCAAATACAGCTAAGCCTATTTCACTTGGTGGTGCTGTTACTTTTTTAGTGGAAATTTATAACCAAGGTGAGTTAGACAATACAGATATATATATTAGCAACTACATACCCAATGGTTTGGTTTTAAATGACCCATTGTGGACACTTATACCAGGCACTAATATTGCTGAATACAATTTTACCAACCAATTAGCAAAAGGTGATAATATTACAATACCCATAAACTTTACAGTTGATGCTAATTTTACAGGCAGCACAATTATAAACAGCGCAGAAATTACCGCATCATACAATACAAATATTACAGATATTAATGGTAACCCCTTGCCATTGGTAGATATAGATTCAACACCAGATGATACAAATGATGAGGTAACAAATGGAAGCATTATAGTTGATGACAACATTAATGGAGGCGGCCCAAGTTTAAATGAAGATGAAGACGACCACGATATTGCTACAATAGCTATACCAGAAGTGATCGAAAACCTATCATTATTAACCATCATAACACCTGCTTTATGTAATGGTTTAGGAGCTACTGAAATAAAAATATTGGGTAACAGTACACCACCATATACCCATAAATGGTTAGGCCCACTCGGCAGCCTTTTACATTCATCTACTAATAATAATGTAACACATCAAGTTACGGGTTTGCCTGCTGGTATTTATTATGCCATTGTAACTGATGCGGCCGATAAAATCAGTTCTTTTGTAGTTACCATTTCAGCATTGGCAGCAAATAGTGGCAATTTAAATTGTAATGATAGTTGCCCCAATTATTTAACAACGCCAGATAATTTGCTTTTTGGTACTTTCCAAGCAGAAGAAATTATTGAGATAAAAGGTTTTATTGATGGCTCGCAAAACACGGAGTTTCGTATTTGTGATTGATAAATATTTCGTTTCTATTTAGTAGTTATATCAATTTGATCGTGTCATTTTTTTTGTCTAAAATTTGAAGATCTATGTTTAGGTTAAATAAGTTCGTATTTTTTTTGGTACGATTGTTGGACTAAAAAGGTTTCACAATAAAACTAAATTTTTTATGAAGATTTTAAATCTTATTAGCGTAGCTATATTTATGCTAACCTTATCTCTTAAAGCACAAGTTTCCTCAAATTTTACCGCTTATACAGTTGCCCATAACAATGGTGATAATAATGTTTTATTTGAATTTAAAGAACAAAGTAATTTATGGACAGAAATTGGACCAACAGGAACCAACAACATAAAAGCCATTGCCACCGACCCAATTAACAAAATTATATATGCAGTAAACGGAGATACTTTTGGCCAAATAAATTCACAAACTGGTATGTTTAGCCCAACAGGTATTATTGGCCAAGCAAGTGGTGATTATGGAACTGTTATTTTAAACAACATAGAAGGGTTAACATTTGACCTAACCAATAAAATAATGTACGCCACTCACAGAATTGAAAGCGGGGAAAATTGCAACAATATTCCCAATAGTAATGATTTGCTTTTCCAAATCAATATTGTAACTGGTCAGGTTATTGTTGACACTATGTTAGATAGCAAAGGCGAGCCGGCTGACTACTCAGTAATTGGAGAAATAATTGCCACCTCAGATTTTTATTGTTTAGCTTACGATGTAAACGACATTGCTTACAACATTTATACTGGTGATTTGTATGCCCTTCAAAACAACGATACCGATTTTGGAGTAACTATTATAAACCAGATAGATGGAACGGTTGAATCATATATTTACGATTTACTAAGTGATGACATAGTTGGTTTAGGCTTTAATAGTTTTGGTGAACTATTTGGTACAACGGGTTTAAATGCACCCACCTCGTTAGAAAACAGTTTTAATTTCATTGATCTTACTAACCAAACTCATACAGAACTATCAAATCCTGATGCAACAGGTACTAACTTTGGCTTTGAAAGTTTAGATTTTTTTGGAGCTTTTAACGATTTAGCTCTAAAGCTAACTTCTCCGGCTACAACTTTAGCACCTGTAAGTGGTGGTGATGAGGTAGTTTTTACAATTACGGTTTATAACCAAGGCCAAATTGAAAATAATGACATTAGCATAAATAACTACATTCCTGATGGCTTAATACTAAACGACCCAACGTGGACTTTAATACCCGGCACTACTATTGCCAACTATGTTTATACGCAAACTTTAGCACCCGGCAGTGAAATTACCATATCTATAAAATTTACAGTTGACAATAACTTTACTGGCAATGAAATTAAAAATTGCGCTTCAATAGCTGCTTCTTTTAGCCCAAGTGTTACCGATAATAACGGTAATTTTATATCGTTATCAGATTTTGATTCTTACCCAAGCGATTACAATGATGAATTAAATGGAAGAGGCATAGTTGTTGATGATGAAATAAACCAAGGAGGATATTATGCAAATGAAGATGAAGATGATCACGACATTGCCATAATAGCATTTTACAATAGAGATAGCATTAAACCTTTCCCTTGTTATTCCGTTAGTGAAAATAGTGGTACTTTTCCTAATACTTTATTTGAGTATAACCCCTCCACTCAAAAATGGATTAGAGTTGGCGAAGTTGGCCCTGCTAGCGAATCAATACAAGCAATAGCCACCGACCCAATTAACAACATTATCTATGCCTATAACTCTAACCAAAATGTGTTGGGTATAATTGATCCTAACTCGGCAACACCTTCACTATTTAGCCCAATAAATACAAACCTAATTGGCAAAGGTGTTGGAACTGCCAATGGTGATTATGGAACTGTTAAGCTTGATAGCATTGTAGCAATTACTTACGACCCAGTTAATATGATTCTGTATGGCGTTCATCGAATTTATAGCGGTGATATTTGTAATCCAATACGAGATACAAATGATTTACTTTTTCAAATTGATGTGTCAACTGGCAGGTTTATACCCGGTGCAATGTTAGATAGTAGTGGAAATCCTGTTGGTTACGCAGTAATAGGTGAAGCTTTTGATGATGACGCATACTCATGTGAAGACGGATCTTTTGGTGGTATAGTTTACGATGTTAGCGGTATTGCTTATAATGCTTATACTGGTGAATTATTTGCACTTCAAAATCAAGGCGAGTCAGAAATAATTACAATAATTGATAATTATATGGATGGCAGTATTTTAAGTGGTTTTTTTAATATTACCGAGGATAGTTTAAGAAATTTTGGTTTTAGTTACTTAGGTAATCTTTATGCCAATTATAAAGAAGGTAATTATAGTGACTTAATGAATATTGATTTGATACAAAATTCAACATCTTTTATAAGCAATATAGAAGAAAATAGCAATACTCCCATTAATCTTGCGGCATTTGATTGCTTTACCGCTTTTAATGATTTGGCACTTTCTTGTAAAACAAAACCGGGTAATTCATTTATAATAAACGAAGGTAGTACCGTTTCCTTTTTGCTTAATGTTTATAACCAAGGCGATATTGCCAATACCAATATTGCTTTAACCAGTTACATACCCGCAGGCTTAACTTTAACCGATACTGATTGGGCAACAACTGCAACTGGTAATGCATCTTATACAATTACCCAAAACTTAAACGCTGGCGATTTAATTACGGTACCAATAGCATTTACGGTAAATGCTGGTTTTGAAGGGGAAACTATAACCCTTGCTGCCGAAATTAGTGAGTCATTTAGCACAGGTATAATTGATTTAAAGGGCGAAGATTTTGAGCTTCCGTTGCCCGATTTAGATTCATACCCAGATGACGAAAATGATGAAATTATTGATGGAGACCCAATAACTGATAATGATATAAATAGTGGTGGTAGTACTGCTAATGAAGATGAAGACGACCACGACATCGCTTCTATAACGATACTTAAATTAGATGAAGACTTTTCTTTACAAACCAACATAACACCAGATTCTTGCAATGGTTCGGGTGCTACCGAAATTATATTATCGGGTAATGCGGTTGCACCTTATACTTATAAATGGTTTGATTCATTAGGTAATACTATTCATTTACAAACAAGCAACAATTTAGTTCACCAAGTTACCAACTTAACTTCGGGTTTATATTATGTAATTGTAAATGATGCAGCCGATAAAACCAGTTCTATTGTTGTTAATATTTCAGATGTAGCTTCAAATAATGGCAATTTAAATTGCAGTAATAGCTGCCCTGAGTATTTAACTACCTCTACTAGTTCACTCATTGGTGTTTTTCAAGCAGCGCAAGTTGTAGAAATAAAAGGATTTATAGATGGCTCGCAAAACACGGAGTTTCGTATTTGTGAATAAACTTAAAAAATTTTTATATAACTATGGATTTAATGTATTTCCAATATTAAGTTCATAGTTATCTTTTCTATCAACTACCATAATTGGTTTAGTAACCGAGGTGTTGCAAGATGAAGTGCCATTTGAAACGGTATAAGTAACGTAGTTTAAGCCCGCAGCTATTGAGTTTCCATTTAAAATATTTCCGTTAGAAATATTGTTAGAGAAAGTTCCGCCCGTTGGTAATGCATTTAAAACAACACTGCTATTGCGGTAAATAATTGATGGTAGGTTAAGTATTTCTGCCTGTTGCGATGAGCTGTTCATTATTCTTACCATTTTCAAATCACTTTCACAGCTTCTGTTTGGTAGTTTAATTTTCCAATCATAAAAATAATAATAAAAAACAGTACCATAATTAGTGCCAGTTATACTTGTTACGCCAGGCACTTCGTATGGATAATACACATTATTTCTATTTCTATAAAACCCCGGATGTGTTCGTGTTTTTAAACGATAGTCAATGCCTAAATCTACATCAAAATTGAGTGGTACAACCGTTTCTCCGCTACTAACAAATACTGTTGTTTCATCAATTAAGTTATACAATCGATCATATAATTGAAAAGTTCTGTCTCCAGACTGGTTGGCATAGGTTTTTACTGAAACCAATGTAAAAGGGGTGTATACATCAAAGTGAAGTTCTCCATTATTTAATGCGCTATTTATAGCTGTTTGTCCACCCAAATTATTAGGCATACCCACATTAAAAGTGTCACCTTTTAATACCACTTCTTCTTTTATGTATATTGCGGTAAGCGAATCGGGTATTGTGCTTACAAACAAGGTGTCGTTTTGAGTTAAAAGGTTGTTTCCTAAGGAGTCTCCATAACAATTAAATATACCATTTTCGCTGGTGGCAAAGTTAGTATTTGCGGGTAAAATGCATAAGTTAAGGGTATCTGGTATAGCAGGTGTTGGTATGGTATCGTAATTAAATGCAATAGTATCCGAATAAATATAACCACAGGCAGTCTCAATTTGACAACTGTAATTACCAGCAGTTTCTATTAAAATGCTTTGAGAAGTTGCACCTGTTGACCATAAAAAACTATTGCCATAGTTGGCACTTAATGTAGCGGTTTCACCGTTACAGATATCTTTTGATACTTGCAAACTTAATGCTTCCCCTTGTTTTTCGCTTTGCTCTGTTAAATGCAATGTGGCCACTACGATATTATTGTCTTCATTACTTTCCATAAAATTATTATTCGGATCTATTTGAACAACAATTTTATATGCTCCGTTACAAGTACCCGGCGGAATTAATATTTCCATACCTGCAACTGTATGGTAGTAAATATCGGTATAGCCAACTGAAATACCTTGATTGGTTAGCCCACAACTATAGTTTCCTCCTCCTAACCCATGGTTGGGTAGTTGTGAGGTTATTGTAAAATCGTTTACATCTTTACAATAGCCTATATATTGATCACAACTACCAAAATCCATTAAACAAAAACCTAGCTTAACACCATCGCTTAGCATTGGCCAAGTATCTGGCGGTGTGCCTGGCACTTCTGTTCTAATTGTATAAAGTCCCCAATCATCTACATGCATGTGGTTATGTTCTGGGTGGTAAGTCATTGCTCCTGCATCAAACTGTTCATAGCTCATTACATTACCTTCTTTTTTGTAAACTCGCTGTACAATTAATTGTTTTGGCTCTGCTCCATTGGGGCACACAAAGGTATTTCCTGTAGTATTTGCTATAGTATCTGTACCACAAACTATTAAATTTTTTGGTAATACACGTAAGGGACCAAAACCTATATTTGGTGTTGATACCGATATTTCAAGCAAGCCTGGTACTTCGTAAAGATTATTTACATCTGCAAGTAATGCTTCCGATATGGTTATATCTGGCAATAGTAAACAGTTGTCAACCCCATTTGGGCAAGCACAGCCACTTGCATCTTGCAAATTGCATAGCTGTGCGTTAACGTTTAATATTAAAAGTAAAACAAATATTAAGAGTGTGGTATAGCGCATACTATCAAAATTAATGCATTAAATAACAAGTTGCTTTTAATTATTGCAATAGTGTAATATGGTATACTGGTTTAGGGTTCTACTGTACCAAGCTCATAATCTGTAAAATTATATGATTTGGTAAAAACCAAAATGCTTTGAGATGCAGAGGAGGCACATCCATTTGCGTCTTCAACGGTATAGGTAATGTCGTACATTCCTTCATTTAAAATAGTAGGATTAAAAGTATTAAATACTACACCTTCGCCACTAAAATAACCTCCAGCAGGTGAACCTATAAGTGGAATAGATTGTGTATTTACGGTAAGTAATGGCAAATCTATTATTTGTACTCCAATGTCTGTATTTGTAAGTTCTATAGATACGGGTACTGCTTTACTTACACAAGTTCTATCTTCTAACCTAATCTTCCAGTTATAAAAATAGTAGTAGAAAGAATCGCCATAGTTAGTGCCATGTACACTCAATAAACCATCAGTAGTATAAGGAAAATATACTCCAATATTACTACGATAAAAACCCGGATGTTCTTTACAACCAATGGAGTAATTTTGACCTACCTTCATTTGAAAATCCAAATTTATTTGGGTTTGACCTGCCGAAACGTTTATTGCTTTACTATGAACGAGATTGCCAAAAAAATCGTGTATTTCAAAAACTCTAACACCTGCAGTGTCTGCTGCAACTTCAACTGACTCTAACACAAATGGTACATATACATCAAAAAGTAAAATGCCATTATAGTTGATACTATTAGCGGCAAAGTTGCCTAAATCGGTGGTTAGTGGTGGGTTTGAATAAGATTGACCCTTTATCAACTGTTCTGCTTCTACCCAAAATATAGCATCGTCATTTATCTCATTTGTTACATAATCATTACCAGAAAATAAAAGGGTATTTTTTTGTTGATCTGCATACCAATTTGCTTTTGTGTTGTCAGGCATATCAACTTCAATTTGAACTTGCTGTGGTGCGCAAATCGAAATTGTTGGTGTGTTAATTATAGGTGGTTCAATTTCATCTGCTGTTATTTGAATTGGCATACTTTCTATTACGCCACAATTTGTGGTTATTTTACAAGAGTAGGTACCTGGCCCATTTACATTTATAGAAGAACTGGTTGCTCCGTTTGACCATAAATGGGAATTTCCAAAACGTGCTGTTAAAGAAGTGGTTTCACCTTGGCAAAGAACCAATGGCCCATCAACGTCTACCGCTGTCTCAGGTATTTCATTTTGTTTACCTAATGTAAATGTTCCATATATAATATTATTATCCTCATTACTTTCTAAAAAGTTATTATTTGGATCAATTTCTACTACTACCCAATACTCTCCATCACAAGTACCATTGGGTATATCAATATGCATTCCTTCAATATTGTAATAGTAAACGTCGGTATAGCCAACGCTAATACCTTGTTTTGTTGTACCACAGGTGTACTCGCCACCACCTAAGCCATGGTTGGGTAAATTATTGGTAACAACATTATCATTTTCGTCTCTACATTGGCCTTCAAAAGTTTCGCAGCTTCCAAAATCCATTAAGCAAAAGCCTAATTTCGATCCCTCGCCTACTATTGGAGAATTTATAGGGCTTACTCCTGCTATTTTTTCTCTTAATGTATAAATTCCCCATTCGTCAACATGCATGTGGCTGTGAGTAGGATGATAAGTCATTGAACCAGCAGGTCGTTCGTAAGAAGTCATATTATTACCATCTTTAACATAAACACGTTGTTTAATCAATTGGCTTGCTTCCTCTCCATTTGGGCAATAAAACAAATGATCATTACTAGTAAAGGTATCTGTACCACATACAAATTGATTAGTAGCAATTACCCTTAATGGCCCGATGCCTAAGTTTGGTGTTGAAACAGATACATAAAGCCGTCCCTTTTCTTCTGGATTATAATAATAATTGGTTAATAAATGTTTAGATACGGTTATGTCTGGTAATAGTTCGCATTGGCTTTCACTCGCATTACTGCACACACAACCACTTGCATCTAAAGTGTTACAAGGCTGCGCAATAGTATTAATTGAAATTAATAAAGGTACTGTGAGTAAAAGATATAACATTTTGATCATTTTACAAAACTATATCTAAGTAAGGCATTACGCAAGTATTAAATAAAAAAAGTCGCTTTTTAGCAAAGCGACTTTTTATTTTGTTTTTTTTAGAAATACCTCGGTGTTAATACCCTCGATTGATCTCTAATCACATCATAGCCCAGCATAAACTCGTGGCTTTCTGCTAAACCTGTTAAAGGATAATCATAAGAATACCCCAATCTAAATTTTTGATTAAATTGATATTCAATTAAAAAATCAACTGACTCTAATGGGTTTTCCGATCCGGTGCTAACTGCTACACCTAACCATAGCGCATCTTTAAATAAAAAATGTGCTGTAGCATCTAATTGAAGTGGCGCTTGTATTTGAGCATTTACATCAGGGTCTTCAACTGACTCCACAAATTTTAATAATGCGGTTGGTCTAAACTTAACGTTATTTCCAAGTGGTATTACTAAACCTGTTGTGGCAAAGTAATGTCTAACTTGGGTATAACTATCTAATGAAGACCCATTACCATTAATGGTGGTATTTAGGAGGTGTGGCACACTTGCTCCAACAAAAAAGTTTTCTGAGTAGTAATAGATACCTGCACCAAAATTAGGTGATGTACCATTTACATTATTTCCAAAAACAATATCGGTTGGGTCCTCTAAAATGGCTTCAGATTTTCTATCGGAAAAATTAAGTATGCCTCCTTGTATACCAATAGAAAGTTTACCTCTATTAAATGGTATATGATATGCATAATTTACGTAAGCCCGTATTTTACTGTTAAATCCTGCGTTATCATTTTCTAACCAAAAGCCTATAGCAGAGTTACCTTGCCCCATTTTACCATGTACTCCTAAACTTACAATTGTTGGAGATTTATCAATACCGACCCATTGTTTACGGTAAATTGCGGTTCCACTTAAATTGCCTCGGCTACCTGCATAAGCTGGGTTATACACCAAAGGTTGAAACATGTACTGGGTATATGCTGCATCTTGTTGAGCTTTAACTTCATTTGTTGTTAACAACCCAGTAGCTAAAACAATTACTAAAATAAATATTTTTTTAAACATATTAAGTTCAGTTAAAAAATGAGGTCGCACTTTTATCAGCGCAACCTCATTATTATATAATTTGATAATTACTATCTTCTTATTTCAATGTATCCTTTGTTAACGGTTTCATTTTCGCCGCCTTTATCAAATACAAGTATGTAATAGTAAGTACCTTCTGGTACATCACGGCCTGTTTCTTCCCAAGTACCATCCCAGAATCCGTTTTCACCATAACTATCATCAGAGTATATTTTGTTACCCCAACGGTTAAATATTTGAATTTCTGGCGTAGTATCAATACATCCTTCTGGTATAGCTATGCGATATTCATCGTTTTTATTATCACCATTTGGCGAGAATGCATTTGGAAGATTAGGCACACAATTAACGACTAGTATTTCAACTACCCCAAAGGCACTATTTCCAGTACCATCAGCTACTGTGTAAGCTAAATAGTCAGTACCCTCAAAACCTGCATTTGGAGTATAACGTATGTTACCATTTTCTAAAATAACTACCGTTCCACTTTGTGCTCCCACTTCAATACTACTTACTTCAAGGTTGTTACCAATATCATTTAATATAACATCAATTTCAACTGGTGTATTAATATCAGTAGTAGCATTATCTAAGTTAGCAACTATACCAACCTCTACAGTAACAGTAACAGTTGCAGTAGCTTGGTTACCAGCACTGTCTTCAATAACATACTGAAAGCTATCTTCCCCTACGAAACCATCATTTGGTGTGTAAACAATTATAGTATCAACAATTTGTGCAGTACCATTTTCTGGCCCTGTCGCAATTTCAACAATTGTTAATTCATCAAGTTCAACATCAGTATCATTTTCAAGTACCGCAGCAGGTAAAGCTACATAGTTGCCGTGTGCGGTTAAATAATAATCATCGTTTGCTACTGGTGCTGCATTTCTTGCTGCTGTAACATCTATTACAATTTCTAATGTTTGACATAACCCGTCTGCATCACAAGCTTCTACTATAATAACATCTATACCTTCATAATTTTCATCAGCTTGGTATTGAATACAATTGTCTTCATTTATTGAAGCTTGACCATTAATTGGTGCATCTACTATACTTATTGGAATCTCACCATCTTCTGAATCGAAAGCTGTTATACAATAGTTTAAACTTGTAACATTTTCAATTGTTTGTTGAACTGAGGTAGTTAGGTTGTTATTTTCATAAACAAAATATGGTGCCATATTTTCGTTAGCAATTGTAATTGCTATAGTTAACTGGTTACAGTTACCATAAATATCACACGCTTCTACAATAACGACATCGCTACCTGTGGAAGTACCACCGGTATAAACTAAACAGTTGTTGTAATCAATTGCATAACTACCAAGTGCTGGTATTTCAATAACGTTGTATACTATATTATCGTTGTTAGGATCAACAGCATTTAAACAAACGGTTAATTCGCCACCTGTATTAATTGCTTGTTGCAATGTTTCTGTTTCAAACTGAGGCGCATCGTTTACTCTAACATTAATACAAAGTTGAGCAGTTGATTGTGCTCCGTTTGAACATAATACTGTGTAATCAAAACAATCCATACCAGTATAGCCTGTACTTGGCACATACATCAATTCACCATTAACAATATATACTTCACCATTTTGTGGACTTGCTACATCTACAAGATTTAAGCCAGCACCAACATCGTTAGTGATTACATTTGTTGTAACAGAAACATTAGCAAATGTCGTTGCTATATCATTAGCAGCAGCACTACACGTTGTTTCTGTATTTGGATTTTCGCTTGGCAACTCAGGCTGGCCTGGGTTTTGCCCTATAAATGCATTTACTATTGTTGTGTTGCATAATACAGGATTACCATTATCGCAGTAAGTTACTTCTATTTGTAATGGACCCGATTGCCCTGGTAAAGCTGTAAACTTAAAGCAATTTGCAGTAGTTTTTACTATGGTACAATCAAACGTAGCTTCTAATTCTGTAATTTCAACATAATCACCATCTGGATCATTGAAATCAATACAAACCTCAGTTGGTGTAACTGGTGGTACATTACCGATATCAATTTTTTCTGGCCCTACTGGTGGTCTGTTTGCTACTGGGTCAACCGGATCTACCGGATCTACTGGATCAACCGGATCAACCGGATCTACTGGGTCAACCGGATCAACTGGATCAACCGGATCAACTGGACCTACTGGATCAACCGGATCAACTGGACCTACTGGGTCAACCGGATCTACTGGGTCAACCGGATCTGGGCAATTCACTTCAAATACTACATCTATGGTACTACATAAGGCTGGCGTACATTCATTACAGTATGTTACTGTTACAACAGCTTCTCCTTCGTAACCTGGTAAGGCTGTAAAGGTAAAGCAGGTTCCACCATCAATATCTATTGAACAATTAAATAAATGCTCTACATCAACAATAGTAATATTACCACCTTGTGGGTCCTTAACTGGTATACAAACCTGAGTTGGTGTAACAGGATCAATACATCCTACTGTAATTGAATCTGGCCCATAAGGTGCTAAGCATTGTACCTGATTGATAACTATATCATCACAGTCGGAATCATCTTCTCCATTAATGCCATTACCTGGTGTAGAGTCAACGTCAGTTTCGTTAGCGGAAGCAACTTCTGCACAGTTTGTAAAGGCACAGTTAACCTGAACTGTAATTGTTATTTGCACACTGCCACCAGCTGGTATATACCCGACATTCCAGTTACCTGTAACTGGGTCGTAAGAACCACCTGAGTTATCTGTACCATAAACTGCACAATCTGGCAATTGGCTATTAACAACCACACCAGAGGCTGGGTTAGAGCTTGTATTACTTACTGTTATTACAATAGTAGCAAAACCGCCAGGAGTAGTTGAATCAGGAGTAATCTCTGTATTTAATTCTAAATCTATATTAGTTGCAACTGGTACAATTGTAGCTGAATCTTCGTCATCTTCATTTGGTGAAGTTCCATTACCATTACCAGGAGTAGAGTCAGGATCACTTTGATCTGAAGCAGATACTTCTGCATAATTAGTAATTGAGCCACCCGCAGCAGCAACTGTGGTTGTTATGTTAATTGATTGAGAGCTGTTAGGAATAATTGTACCCACGCTCCAAACTCCAGTAACAGGATTAAAAGCTCCTCCACTATTATCAGTTATATACTGTAAAGCAGCTGGCAAGTATTCAGTAACTGCAACATTTGTTGCAGTTTCAGGACCTGCATTTGAAACTGTAATTGTCCAAACCACTTGATCGCCTACCGTGGCAGTAGAAACATTTGATCTTTTTAACAAAGACAAGTCTGCTCCACAACCACCTGTTGGGCCTGCTACAACTACTGTTGCAGAACTACCACAACCATCTGTACCGTTAACATACACATAATATGTACCTGCTGGTACGTTACAAAGATCTGTTACTACCGAACCACCTGTACTAAGTACTTCAATTGTGTAAGATGTAGCACTAACAATGTTTGATATAGTAATACAACCATTTGAAGTACAAGTAGCAGGAGCAGATGTAGCATCAAAGCTAATACCTGTTCCGCCTTGGCCTAATTCGTATTTCTCTTTGTATTCGCAACCTTCTGCATCAACTACTGTTACCGTGTACGGCCCAGCTGTTAAGCCAGTTGTAGTTTGTGTTGTAGCGAAATTAGTCCAAGAGTAAGTGTAAGGTGGCGTACCGCCATTAACATTAACTGTAATTGAACCATTATTACCACCACAACTTGGATTGGTTGCAGAGAAGCTTAGTTGTAAGCTTGGTGCACCTAATACTTCGTAAGTTACAGCTTGTTTACAACCATTAGCATCGTCTATATTAATACCGTATAAACCAGGTGAAAGACCAGAAATATCTTCTGTTTGAGCTCCGTTTGACCAAACAAAAATATATGGTGCTGTACCACCACTAATAGTAACATCTATTGAACCGCTTTCGGTACAAGTTGGTTGAGTTACTATGCCTGTTACCACTATTGGTGTAGAACCACCTACAGTCGCATCTGATGTGTAAACACAGCCATTACCGTCTGTAAGTTTTAATGTATATAAACCAGCGCCTATACCAGTTAAGTTTGGTGTAGTTGAACCATTGCTCCAGTAATAATTAAATGGACCAGTACCTCCGCTAATTTTTGATGTAATAGCACCATTATATCCATCATCACAAGATTCGTCGGTAGCATTTAATACAACTGTAGGAGATGCTGGTGGCTGTAATATTGTAGCTTCACCGTAAGCGATACAACCATTTGCATCGGTTACTTTAACGCTATACATGCCTACCGGAACACCACTTAATGCTGATAAAGTAGAACCATTACTCCACATAAAAGTATAAGGAGCTGTGCCGCCACTAACCTTAGCACTTATACCACCAAGAGGTTTATAACCACACAATGGGTTTGTTACTAAGAAATCAACAAACAAATCAGTTGTTCCAGAGTTAATTACTATTTCAACAGTTTCAGTACATCCGTAAGCGTCAGTAACTGTAGCTGTATAAGTTCCTGGTGCTAAGTTATCTTGTTCAAAACCTGTTGAACCATTACTCCACTCATAAGTATATGGAGGCGTACCACCAAACACATTAAGTGAAGCTGAGCCATTCTCGATTCCGCATAAAGGTTCTATTACTTTAGGTTGAATCACTATAGGCGATTGGTTGTAAATTGTAATTTGAGCAGTTGCTGTACACTTATTAGCATCTTTAACTAATACCGTGTAGGTGCCTGGAGCTAAACCTTCAATACTTTCGGTAGTTTCACCGTTAGTCCAGAAGTAAGTGTAAGGAGGCGTACCACCTTCAACACTAACGTGTGCTGTTCCATCATTAGCATCGTTGCAAGTTAAATCTGTTGCTTTAATCTTAACCTCCAAAGGTGTTGGATCGACTAAAATAATTTGCAACTCTTCTATACATCCATAAGTGTCAGTAATAGTTATAGTGTATTTACCTGCTGTTAACCCACATTGCTCTAAACCTTCACCACCGTTTGACCATACATAAGTAAATGGAGGATTACCACCTTTATGTTTTAACTTGATACAACCTGTTGCATCACCTGGACATAATGGATCTGTTTGTTGAACATTTGTTGTTCCACATTCAATTTCCGTTGTAATTAATGCTGGATCAGAATCATCCTCATCAGTAGTTGGATCAGAGTCTCCTGGAGTACCTGTTCCATCACCATTTACTGCATCATCTGCTGATGAATTTACTAAACCACCTGCATCATTATCTGGATTTGTATCCGGAGTACTATCAATATCAACCCCTGGGTTACCAAAAATATCTTCTGCTGAAGCTATTTCTGAAACATTAACATATTGAATAAAAGTTGGATCAATAATTTGTAAAGTAATACTTGTTTGCATTGATGAACCTGATGCTATTGGACCTGCAATTGTTGTAGTTGCAACACCATTTGGAGCTAATGACCAATTGTTGTCAGCCAATATCATTCCTGCTGGGATATAATCTGCTACAATAACATTTGCAGCATCAACACCACCTTGATTAAATACAGTAATGTTATAAGTTACATAATCATTCACACCAAAAGCGCCTGGGTTACCAGCTACTTGTTTTATCAATGCTAAATCAAATGGTCGTTCATAAGGTGTTTCACCACCTTCCCAAGGAGGGTTGCAACCAGATTGATCATCTTGATTAACGTTTATTGTATTGCCGTTATCACATGTGTTTTGAGATGGAGCAGTTTCTTGTGGTGCACCATCAATTTCTATGTAGTAATTGATGCTTGGATCAATACACTCAAATACATATTCTCCATCTTCATTAGTTTCTACTTCACCTACCATTAGGCCAAAGCCTGGTAGTAATGTATTTCCTAACTGATCTTCACAAGCAAATAATGTAACCGTTGCGTCAGCAACTGGCGTATCATCTCCATCATTACATCCATTTGAATTTTCATCAACAAATACAACACCATCTATATTAACGCAAGGTATAAATGGAACATCGCACATTGTTTTACCTGTTGGCGGCACATCAAAACATTCTGATTGGCCGCTATCATCAACATTAGCATTGATATTTGTTGCGCAATCGTTTTGTGATGATTCTACGCCTGCTGGTTGTCCACCTACTTCTATGTAGTAGCTAATATCACTTTCGATACACTCAAATTCATAGAAACCATTATCATCTGTAGTAATACTTTCTACTAAACTACCAGCACCTGATGCTGATGGTATTCCTGTATTGGGATCACAAACATATAAGTCTATTGTTACATCACTATAAGTTGGTTCACCTGCATCAACACAACCATCGTTGTTACTATCTTCCCAAACTGTACCACTTAAATTTGGACAGTAAGGCGTTACTGGAGGCTCTCCACCTGGTGGGGTACAAGCTGATTGCTCATTTTCGTCTACTGGCAAGGTACTTCCATCTGCACATTCGTTAGGAGATGGAGCTACATTATCTGGCGCTCCGCCTATTTCTATATAATATTCTTTATCAGGATCTAAACACTCATCAAATACATATTCACCATTTTCATCTGTTGTTGCTGAATCAACTTCATTTCCTGCACCAGGAGCTGAAGGAGTTCCTGTAGCTGGATCACATTCGTATATCGTAACAGTTGCTCCTACTATTGGTGTATCATCTGCATCTAAACAACCATCTAAGTTAGTGTCAATAATTACTGTACCAGTAAACAACTCGCAAGGAGGCGTTATACCTGCATCAACATTCTCATCATCATTGCCGTCATCGTCATCATCATCTGTCGGATTATAACAGCTTTCTGCTATGCCTGTACTTGGATCAACATTATCTGAATCTTCTTCTGCACAACCCGCTTCGGTATCTGCACTAAAGTCATAATTTGCAAATGGTGAACTGTCTGGAATATTAAACTGAATTGTATAAGTGACAGCCGGATCTAACAAGCATGCCCCATCTGGACCAACACTGCCAAATGTATAGCTACCATCTACACCTGTAGTAGTTGTTAATACAGTTGTGGATGGATCTCCTGTAGCTGGATCACATTCCCATAAAGTTACATCAATTCCTTCTGCTCCCATTGTTTCGCCTGTTTCTTGACAGCCGTTATCATTCTCATCAATAAATACCTGACCACTAATAGATTCGCAAGGCGGTGTAATACCTGCATCAACGTGTTCATCATCATCTCCGTCATCAGAATCTGTATCTAATGGGTTGTAGCAAGTTTCTGCAACACCTGTGTTAAAATCTACATCGTCAGCATCACCAACTGCACAATTAGCTGGTACAGCTCCGTTACTAAAATCATAATCAGCAAAAGCTGATGCTGCCGGAATACTAAACTCAACTGTGTAAGTTGCAGCCGGATCTAATAAGCAAGCTCCTGTTGCTGGATCAACTCCACCAAAACTATAGCTACCATCGGATGTAGTAGTAGTAGTTAATACTGTTGAAGATGGAAGACCTGTTGCTGGATCACATTCCCATAAAGTTACATCAATTCCTTCTGCGCCCATCGTTTCGCCTGCTTCTTGACAGCCATTATTATTGGTATCTATAAATACTTCGCCACTTAATGACTCGCAAGGTGGTGTGATACCTGCATCAACATTTTCATCATCGTCGCCATCATCGTCGTCGTCATTCGCAGGATTATAACAGCTTTCGGCTATGCCTGTAGCTGGATCTACATTGTCTGAATCTTCCTCTGCACAACCTGCTGCGGTATCTGCACTAAAATCATAATCAGCAAAAGCTGATGCTGCCGGAATACTAAACTCAACTGTGTAAGTTGCAGCCGGATCTAAAGTACACATATCAGGAGCCATTCCTCCACCAAAAGTATAACTACCATCAGAACTTGTTGTGGTAGTAGTTACTGTTGTTAATGGAGCACCTGTAGTTGGGTCACATGCCCATAAGGTTACTTCAATTCCTGCTGCGCCTACTGTTTCATTAGCATCTTGGCAGCCGTTATTATTAGTATCAATAAATACCTCACCACCAATTGTATCACAATCACAATCTATTGGAGTACCTGCACAAGGAACACAAACTGCTCCTCCACATTGGTCTAAAGTTTCTAAATCGTTTATTGTACAAGGATCGCCATCGTCACACGTACTTGGTGCATCTAATAAGGTACAAGCTGCAACTGGAGTACCTGCACAAGGTGCACATTCAACTACAATTCCATCGCAAGAAACAATACTTTGCATATCGTTTTCTGTACAAGGATTGCCATCATCACAAACAGAAGTAACGGCTAAAGTGCAATCACATGGGGTTTCTTCTACAAAATCATTACCAGCATCTGTTTCACCTGGAAATAGGGTAACTGCTAATTGATTATCTAATACTGTATCTGGATTTGGCGTCATGTCGTTTACAAAAGTATCCATAATTGTATCGCCCTCTGTTACATCGTCAAAACCACCTGGTTGAGTTTCTACTACAATATAATCGCCGGCTGGCAAATTTGTAAATTCATAGTTACCATTTAGATCTGTTGTAGTAGTAATTGGTACTCCTGCCATATCTAAGATTGGATTATTCATACCATCTAATAAAGTGATTGTTACCCCTCCTATTGGATTATCTGGAATATCGTCTTCATCAATATCTTCACCAACATTACCTGAGATTGAACCTAATAATTCTTCTACAAAATCATTACCAGAATCTGTTTCGCCTGGTGTTAAGGTAACTGGTAATTGGTTGTCCTGTACAAGGTCTGGTGCCATTGTCGGATCACTTACATCCGGCTCAGTATCTCCTTCAGTTACATCGCTATAAGTAAGACCTGTAGTTGGGTCTACTATCGTTACCTGTTCGGATACAATATAATCTCCAGCTGGCAAATCCATAAATACATATTCACCATTCACATCGGTTGTTGCGGTGATTGGGTTACCCATATCATCTAATACTGGATTACCACTACCATCTAACAACTCAATAACTACTCCTTCTATTGGATCATTTTTTATACCGTCTCCATCTTGATCATCAAATACATCACCACTTATAGAACCTAAAATTGTAATACCTGCATCAATGTTTTCATCATCATCTCCATCAGTCGTATCATCATCGGCCGGGTCGTAACAGGTTTCTGCTATACCTGTAGCTGGGTCAACATCATCGGCTTCGCCTGCTGCACAAGTAGCATCGGCTGTACCAGCACTAAAGGTGTAATCTGCTAAAGGAGAAGCTGCTGGAATAGCGAATTGTATGGTATAAGTTAAAGTAGGGTCTAATAAACAGATTCCTGTTGCAGGATCTGGACCACCAAATGAATAACTACCATCTGCACCTGTAATTGCTGTTGTAACTATTGCTGATGGTGTGCCTGTAGTTGAATCACA
>ENA-ORXR01000478-ORXR01000478.1-marine-metagenome-genome-assembly--contig:-NODE-478-length-54382-cov-9.796483_pt1 | contig 54382 bp, 48 predicted proteins | sample MGYA00237866_ERZ511479 | MGnify/ENA metagenome assembly ERZ511479
TTAAAGAAGGGCACGACACACCAGATTTTAAAGATGCCGAAACGCTATTGCGAAACCTGCAGCGAGTGACTTGATATATTAATCAAGTCACTCGCTCAGCCCGTATACCCGATAGTTGATCCATAGACTGAATATGAAAGAAGCGTTTCCTGTTCCGAGGCACGGGATAGTGGTTATCGAGCACTTCATTTTGATTTGGATTACTACGCAACTGAAATAGCTCTGCTTGCATGTTGCGTGAATCGATGTTGGATACGGCATTGGCTATCACCGCGACACACACACCGGTAAATGCGAACGATATAAAACCTATAAAAATTGTTCCTAGTATTATGGCAATACTTGAGCCTGAACTGACAGGTGAATCTATCCCGCCCAGCAAAGTGGCAATCAAACCTATAGTTAGCGCAATTAAGAAAAGCGCTTCAACTATCCAAAGCGTGATAATCGCCGCCTTACAGGCAGCGCGTGAACTTGCAAATATATTATTGTCGATTTGCATTTTTTATCTCCAAGACAATTCTTCTGGTTGTAGCGCCGTGAGCCGCAGACAGTAAGCATAAAAATAATTTGGACTCTCAATGCGATTTAAAAAGTTGCTCTCGCTAGGCAGGTTATAATAAATAAAGTGGAGATAACATGAAAAAACGATGTAGCTACCCAAGTGTACTAATTCTGTGTGCGACTCTATTCACAGTTTTATGTGGTGGCGGCGATGCCAGGGCGATTAATACTTGAAGTACAAATACCAGGGTGCCTTTACCCAGAAGCGGTAAACTTCTCCGGCCCAAACCAAAAATGACAAAATTCTTCTGCAAACTGCTGCATACCGTCAGAGTCAACCGGTTTAGTGATATATGAAGCTGCTCCCAATCTGTCGGCTTTACTTCTATCTTCTGGCACATTTCTATTCGATAGCATAACGACTGGTAAGTTGGCGTAATGGGGGTCTGCTTTTAACTGCTTAAGTACTTGCAAGCCGTTTTCAACAGGTGTGCTGGTATCCAGCAAAATAACTTGCGGGTCGTCAATCACATTACGGTTTTCATATTCGCCACGACGATACAGGTAGTCAAACAGATTTTGACTATCACTCACGCTATGGAAAACCAGATCAGTCTGGTAGGCACAGAATGCCCGTCGAATCAGATACACATCTTCCTCATCGTCATCAACCATCAGTAAAACACGGTTTGTTATATGTTGATTTTCTGTTGGCATTATCGAAGCTGTTTGACTCTCTAATCGGTTATTTTGTTTGCGTTTATGCTGCTTTTTATCTGCTTTAGTTGAACTTGAAATAATCCGTTAGTGCAAAGCAAAACCTTAAAGTGAAGCACAGTTCTGCCTTAGCGATTGGACGAGCCGTCAGTGCCCATAAGGCTAACGGCAAACCAGTGGCTTCCTTAATCTTCTAGGTATGCTCTGTAACATTTGTTGATAGGTGGCTGCAGCCCGGTGTCTTGAGAGATAATGACTTTTATATCGAGTACCTCGACCAGCCAACATTTTGACTTCGAATACCGTATCCAAGCAGGTTATTTTCCACCTTGTTCACCGTTTGGGAATGAATTCTGCTCAAGCTTGCTTGCAATTGGGAGTTGTATTGGCCAGGGATGGTCATTTCCCTTTTCGCATCTTGTGTTGACACTGCAAGCGCCCAATTCACTGGCTCGCGGCACCAGTTTACAGCTCTACAAGTTCGCAGTTTCAGTTAATTACTATAAGAACCCAACTCAGTATTTCACGTTCGATTGGCTCTTAGCTTGTTCATGGGTTAGGCTAAGGTGAAGGCAAATAAAGCATGAGCGAGCGCACATGAAAAAGTCAGATACGCCACGCAACCCAACTTCGCACACTGTTATTCGTAATAGCGCACAAAATCACGCCGACAAGCCAAAGCTCTCGGATGAGGCTGTGCGTTGGAAAAAATCAGACTACGTTATTCCACTGGCACTGACATTTTCTATTATCGCGGCGGTGCAATGGGTGCAAAGTTATAGCAATCGTTCGATTGAAACTGCATCGTTGACAAGTGATTTATCAAGCGAACAACCTGCCGAGTTATCAAATTCCAATATATTAAAGGCGCTACTACAAAACATCGCTAACAAATGGCCAGAAGGATCAGTAGCTGAGGTGAGTGAGGACTTATTGATGCAGGCCAGCGAGGCTGTTGCACAAGAGGATAACGGCTTATTTGGTGAGTCAATGAAGCTACTGGGTGTTAACGCCATGCGTACCCAGGACATAGATTCTGCATCCCTCTATCTTGATGAGGCGCTCGAAGTTTATGAGGAGCTGGGTGACGAAATGGGTATTGCTAATGTTGAACTACTGCGAGGCGAGCTTAATTTAAAAAGGCGGGCTCAGGCACGACGCGCAGCAATCGCATACGATGCTCTCCAACTGGCCAGATGGAAGGTCTCGCACGGTCAGTTTTATGAAACCCTTGATCAGCTGCATCACATTGTGCAGGAGAACCTTGCGCTTAATCGTTTTGGTGCAGCGGCCGCTGCATATCAAACTATTTATAAAGGCTATACCGATAATAATCAGTCTTATGAAGCACAGCAGGCTGGCATAGAGATAGTCAAATTACACGCATCCTCTGGCAGGCCTTTGCAAGCCAGCGCTATGATCGAGCAATTGCAAGCCAATGGCCTGGACGACAGTACGGCGTCACAACTCGCTGCGGATAATCTGAATTTGCAAGTCGAATACGAAGAGAGCGTGATGCAGATGGGAAAGGCTCGAGATTATCAACAGCTTTATCACTACTTTATCAGTGCCGGCGACCCAGTGCGTGCCTGGCAATTTCGATTAAAAGCCCAGAGTTCACTGAGAAGCGTTTCCAAGCGCGCCATGCATCGCAGCCAAACCGGTGTATTGGCACTGCTGTACACATCCAATGATCACATGGTGAACGCAAAGCGCTCGCTTGACCGAGCTTCGCGTCTGTTTAGCAGCAACGACCGGCCGGAATTATCTGAAACCTCAGACGCGTTGCAGCTTCGCGTTTACTAGTATTTGTTCGCAGATTAACTGGGGTATGCTCTCATGGTCAAACCATGCGTTACTTTGCGTAGTCCAGTAAGTAAGCCGAACAAGTAAGTAAGCCAAACAAGTAAGTAAGCCGAACAAGTAAGCCTTCACATGGAACGCACCGATAACTACTACACCGCGACGCAAAACGATACCAGGCAATACCCTCAACTCGAATCTGACATCAGTGTGGATGTGGCTATCGTGGGTGGTGGATTTACTGGTGTGGCCACGGCTGTTGAAATGGCCGAGCGTGGGTTCAGTGTTGCCCTATGTGAAGCTAATAGAATTGGCTGGGGAGCAACGGGTCGCAATGGCGGGCAAGTTACCGGCAGCCTGTCCGGAGATCAGAACATGTTGGCGCAGTTGCGTAAACGTGGCAACAAAGATGCTGAGGACTTTATATGGCATTTGCGTTGGGAAGGTCACAATATTATTCGTGAACGTATTGCTCGCTATGGAATTGAGTGCGATTTAAAAACCGGCCACTTGCACACCGCATGGCATGAAAACGATATACCTGAATTGCTTAATACGGTTGAAACAGCTCATCGCTATGGGATGGAAGACGACGTCACGTGGTTGTCTCGAGATGAAGTACACGGGATGCTCGCTACACCTTTGTATCATGGCGGTGTTTACAACAAAAGAAATTTACACTTACATTCGTTAAATTTGTGTCTGGGAGAGGCACAGGCAGCCTGTTCGCTTGGTGCGCAATTGTATGAACAAACACCAGTGCAAGACATTACCGGTCGTCGTCAACCGCAGCTGAAAACCGCTAAGGGCACGATTACAGCAAAAAAAGTGGTACTCGCGGGCAACGCCTATCACAGACTAATGCACAAACAATTGGGTGGGCTCATGTTTCCGGCTATTTTGGGTAATCTGACAACAGAGCCTCTAAGCGAAGAGCTGGCTGCAGAAATCAATCGACGAGATGTGGCTGTGTATGACAGTCGCATGGTCTTGGATTATTATCGCTTAACGGCAGACAATCGTTTGATGTTTGGTGGTGGCACTAACTATAGCGGTCGAGAATTGGCAAACGTTGCCGCAAGCATGACACCATCGTTGGTGGATACTTTCCCCGCGTTAAAAGGCACCCGTATAGACTATGCATGGACGGGCACCGCCGGTATTGTTATAAATCGTATTCCCCTGGTGGGGAAGGTGGGTAACAATATCTATTATGCGCAAGGTTATTCGGGTCATGGTATTGCGACATCTCACATCATGGCAGAAGTGTTAGCCGAAGCATTGACCGGTACGCTCGAAAAGTTTGACGTGTTTGCCGATTTTGATCACACACGCGTACCGGGTGCGCAGCTTTTTGGTAATGGCCTGTTGGCGCTGGGTATGTGGTATTACCAGTTTCGCGAAAAACTTAAAAACCACTGACTATTAAAGCTGAAACACCAAAGCGTCAGTATCAGACCTTAATAATTAAATTAAACTGGTTAAAACAAATCGCGCATGGCGTACCACGACATGGCACTCTTGAGTAGTGCCGTGCGAACGAAAGAGTCACCTGGGACGCGCGCGCAGTTTAACGTGCGCAAGTGTTCATATGTGCGGTTATCTAATGCGGTGTTACACCCCTGTATAGCATCAGCAATGGCTTTACCAGTTTCAACAGCCAAAGCCACGCCGTGGCCCGAGTAGCCACTGGCAGAATAAACATTGGGCCTGACCTGTCGCACGTAAGGCAGGCGCGAGCGAGTAATAGCGAGCGTACCACCCCATGCATAGTCTATGCGTACACCTTGTAGTTGCGGGAAGACTTGCAATAGTGGTTTGCGTACCAAGCTGGCGATGTCCTTCGGGAAGCGATAACTATAGGTTTCACCGCCGCCAAAGAGCAAACGTTTGTCTTTACTGAGTCGAAAGTAATTCACCACAAATCGCGAGTCAAAGACCGCGTGATTTGCACTGATAAGCTGTTCGGCCAAATCGGGAAGAGGTTCGGTGGCCACTACAAAATTGTTGATGGGCATAACGCGCTGCATTACTTTTGGCTCTAAGCCATCGAGATACCCGTTGCAGGCTAGGATTACATGGCCTGCTCGGACATTGCCATTTGCGGTGTTCACTGTAACGCTGCTATCAGCGTTGTGTTGAATTGAGCAGGCTTCGCTTAATTCAAAAATTGACGCACCAAGTTTGTTTGCAGCGGTGGCCATACCAGTGACCAAAGCCAGCGGATGCACATGTCCAGCACCATGATCCAAAACGCCGCCGTGGTAATTTGGCGAGTCAACCAGTTTGCGCAAGTCTCGTTTAGTGAGCGGTTCTAGTTGGTCGTAGTGATATTCTTTGGCTAGCTTGTCGCAATACTGGTGTGCACTCTTTACAGATCGCGCTCGATGCTTAGCCTCGATAATACCCGGTTGATACTGCGTGTCTATACCGTGTTCTTTGCATAGTGTGTGGACTGTTTGCTTTGCTTGTTCGGCAATATGCCAAAGAGCGTGAGCGTGCTCAACGCCATAGCGGGTCTCAAGTTCGTCCTGGCCCATATTAAAACCTGAGCCCAGCTGTCCGCCATTGCGACCTGATGCGCCCCAGCCAACGCGTTGTGCATCAAGCACGCTGACTGATAAGCCGTGTTGGCGCAGGCGCAATGCTGCTGATAAACCGGTATAGCCTGCACCAACCACACACACATCGCTGTCTATATCGTTAGACAAGGTCGGGTATTCAGTTGTGTCGCATGTAGCTCTATACCACGACGCTGGGTGTTCGCCGTGCACACCATTGGCGTGCAGCATTCTAAGTGCGCTAGCCATAATTTTTACGCGGAGTTAGTCATTTAGCTTTAGACGTTAAGCAGCAGATGCTCGCGTTCCCATGCGCTGATTACCTGCAAAAAGGCCTCTGCTTCGTGCTGTTTAATCGCGCTGTAGGTGGAGCAGAACGGCTTACCGAAAAAGTGGTTGATTTGCTCATCGGCGTGAAACAAATCCAGTGCTTCAAATAAGCTTCTGGGCAGTGAATGCGAAAGCTTATAGGCATCGATACCAGCCGGGTCGCGTGGTTTGGTGGCAGACTTCATGCCCAGTAGCCCGGTGGCAAGGCTTGCGGCAATGGCAAGATAAGGATTGCAATCCATGCCCACAATACGGTTTTCTACTCGTCTGTTAGCCGCAGCAGATACTGGAATACGTAAGCCCGTGGTGCGGTTATCGTGATCCCACTCCAGGTTAATTGGAGCTGCGTCGTCAGGAACAAAGCGACGATAAGAATTTACATAGGGCGCAAGCATGCAAAACACGGATGGCAGGTGAGCTTGTTGACCACCAATAAAACCATAAAACAAGTCGCTCGGTTCGTCGTTATCTGTGTTGAACACGTTTTTTCCGGTTTTTGTTTCCACCACACTTTGATGGATATGCATGGCACTGCCGGGTTCGTTCTGCATGGGTTTGGCCATGAAGGTGGCAAAGCATCCGTTCTTTAATGCAGCCTCTCTTATTGAGCGCTTGTAAATAAAAACTTGATCGGCCAGGTGCACAGGATCGCCGTGCGATAGATTTATTTCGATTTGACCTGAACCGGCTTCTTGAATAATGGTGTCTATTTCAAAACCCTGTGCTTCAGCATAATCGTAGATATCATCGATGACTGTGCCGTATTCTTCTACTGCGCTCATGCTGTACGCCTGCCTCGATATGCCCTGTCGTCCGGTTCTGCCTATGGGGGGCTCTATTGGTAGTGCGGGGTCTGTGTTTGGTTTGGTTAAATAAAATTCCATCTCTGGTGCAACAACCGGTGTCCAGCCGCATTTTTGATATTCATTGATGACATGCTTTAACAAGTTGCGCGGTGACAAGGGGACAGGTGTGCCGTCTTGATAATTGACGTCGTGTATTATTTGCATGGTGACATCCCCTGACCATGGCACCGCTGTTGCCGAGCTAAAATCAGGTTCTAGCACCACATCAGACTCAGTCCATTGATCAGCCATGTCAGTCAGGTCTGCGTACTCACCGGTAATGGTTTGAAAGAAAATAGAGACGGGCAGAAACAGGGGGTCTTTTTTAGAGAATTTTTTTATGGGCATGGCTTTGCCACGCGAAATGCCAGCAAGGTCTGCAACCACGCATTCCACCTCGTCCAGTTTTCGGCCATTGAGCCAGGTGTGCAATGCATCGGGTACGTCTTTTAAAAACGCAGGTGGTGCACCTTTGAGGCGTTGCTGTACTTTTCCTGGATTCGAATCTGAATCGCGCATGAGAATGTCTCTTTATTGCTACAGCTGTCTTTTTTTGAATATTGATTTTTGAAGTTGGTGCACAGTGTTGCCTGCTAACTATAGGCCAACGCGGTCCTTGAAGCTGTACCACCATGACCCCGCCGTTGAATAAGGCGCACGAAAACGCTGTCCACCGGGGAATGAACGCCAGGGAATGCTGGAAAATTGCTCAAAGCGGTCCGTGTTTCCACCTATGGCTTCTGCCAAAACAGCGCCATATAAATGCGAACCGGTCACCCCGTGGCCGCTGTAGCCCATCGCATGAAAAGCATTCGGGCCAAGTTGGCCCATTTGTGGTACGCGGGTAAACGACAAAGCAAAATTGCCACTCCACGCATACTCCACATTAACGCCCTTGAGTTGCGGAAATACTTTTTCCATGTTGGGTCTTAGCCTGGCTTCAACATCGGCAGGTTCTCGTCCGCCGTAGACAGAACCGCCACCAAACAGTAATCGTTTGTCTGCTGATAAACGGTAGTAGTCGAGTATGTATCGTACATCTTCAACACAGGCATCACTGGGTAGAATACTGGTGGCAACATCGTCTGATAAAGGTTCGGTCGCCATGACTTGTGTTGATACTGGCATCACTCTTGAAGACAGCGCGGGCACAGCGTGTCCAAGGTAGGCATTGCCGCACAACACTAATTTTGTGCATGTGACTGAACCGTGTTCGGTCACGACGACAGGCTCAGTGGTGGCATTGTCAATTTGAAGCACTCTGGTGTGCTCGTAGATTCTTCCACCCAATTTTTCCACGGCCGCAGCTTCTCCCAGTGCAAGATTAAGTGGGTGTAAGTGTCCGCCTGAATAATCAATCATGCCGCCAACATAGCTTTCGGAATTAACGTGTTGCTGAAGCGCCCTGGCGTTAAGCATTTCGTGATCATTCATACCGTGTTTGTGCCACAAGGTTTGCTTGTCACGCAAGGCCTGCATTTGCTTATTGTTAAAAGCTGCGTAAACGTTGTTACGCTTTAAGTCGCAGGCAATGTTGTAATCGTTGACAAAGCGACGAATAATGGTTGCGCCTGCTTGTAATTGTTTGCCTAAAAATGCAGCTGTCTGCGCGCCAAAGCGTTTTTCAATGATGTCTATGCCAGCATTGAAGCCATTGACAATTTGTCCACCATTTCGTCCGCTGGCGCCCCAGCCAATCTGTGCGCCTTCCAGCAACACAACGTTGTGTCCTGCTTCAACTAAATGCAATGCAGTGGATAAACCGGTAAAGCCTGCGCCAACAACACAAATGTCGGCGTGGATATCCGTTGTCAAGTGAGCGCTGGTGTCACGTGCGTTAGCGCTGGCGGCGTAGTAGCTTGGCGTGTGAGCACCATTGAGTGCGTAGTGCGGCTCGGCGTTCTGGAGAGCTTGCACCTGGGGGCTTGTCGGGGTGTTCGTTCGGGTCATCATGGTGCCGGTATGTAGGCCTGACAGGACAGATAAAAATCTGCCTCATGGTAACATTGCGTGGCATCATTCCCTGGCTATCTGCAATACACCCGCAGCTTTTACGCACCCACACCAGAGCAAAATATGAGTTCTTACACACAGAAAAAACTCTCCAAGGCAACGCTGGTTGCAAAAGCTGATGACTATATCGACACCACGACCGGCGGAATTACCCCGCCGATAATCACTTCCACAACTTATGCGCGTGATGAGCGCTATAACCCAATCAACGAAGCCAATGTCTATGCGCGTGATGACAACCCAAGTTTTGTGCAGGCAGAAGTGGTATTGGCTGAATTAGAGCAAGGTGAGGCCGCGTTATTGTTCGCATCAGGCATGGCGGCTATTGCGACGCTTTTTTACACGCTTAGCAGTGGCTCGCACGTGGTGCTGCCGGATTCCATGTATTGGGGTGTGTACAGCTGGTCCAGAAGCTACTGCGATCGGGCCGATATCCGAATCAGTTATTACGACGCGGCGGATGCCGAATCGATCGCCCAAGCTATGGACGGGGCGGCACGTACCGATATGGTTTGGGTAGAAACACCTGCCAATCCGATGATGCATGTATGCGATATAGCCCGAGCAGTCGAGATCGCACACGCTGCTGGCGCAAGAGTGGTGGTGGATAACACAACACCGACCCCGATTTTTTCCCAACCATTAACGCTGGGTGCTGATTTGGTTGTGCATTCAGCCACCAAGACGCTTAATGGTCATAGCGATGTGCTTGCCGGTGCTATCGTCACGCGCGAAACCGACGACTATTGGGAAAAAATCGCCAGCGAGCGACACGGCGCAGGTGCGGTGCCTGGCCCGTTTGAGGCCTGGTTGTTGTTAAGAGGTATGCGCACTTTGAGTGTCAGGGCAGAGCGTGCCTCCGAGAATGCGCAGAAAATCGCTGAATTTTTAAACACGCACACGGCCGTGGCGCAGGTGTTGTATCCGGGCCTGCCGTCGCACCCGGGCCACAAGGTTGCAGCCGCTCAAATGCAAGGTGGATTTGGTTCTCTGTTGTCTTTTCAGGTTAACGGTAATGCGGAGGCCACGCTGGCGGTTGCGGGCCAGTTAAATCTCATTGTTAGTGCTACCTCGCTAGGAGGTGTCGAAACCTTGATAGAGCATCGGTTTAGCGTCGAGCCACCAGAAACCGGCGTGCCTGAAAACTTGCTGCGCCTGGCTGTGGGAATAGAGCACATAGACGATTTACTTGCTGATCTTGACCAGGCGCTTTTGTCATGAGCGCATAAGGAGAAAATTATTCGGCCACCTTTACAGCGTTGACCATTTTAACAGCGTTGATCACTTATACAGCAGTAGCTACTGGGGCGTATTATCTACAATCAAGTATTGATAACATTGTGAAACTTTTATCCTTTCCTTCGCGTATACCTTTGTGACAGTTGTTATAACTTGGTATTAATACCGTCCAGACAGTTTATTACCCAAATCTTTTTAAAAATTTTGCAGTGTTCCGTCTGTGGCGGTGAGGTAACCGTGTGAACAGTTGATTGCTGTTAACTTGGGTGCTGGTTCTGTAACTGTTTGATTTATGTCTTGGCGTTTATCAATATTTTTAAGTTAGTGCCAGCTTTAACAACTGGGGCGGCGGCAATCGACTTTATGTATACGTTAATTTGTGCGGTTGATATTTTCTGCTTTTCTGGCTTTTCACCTCTTTTAAGCTGTTTTAGTGTTATCGATCAGTTTGAACAGGCGTTTATGATCGGTGTTCTACAGGTAATTTTTAGTCACAGTTTCTATATCAAAGTGAATGCGGTGTGTATAATTTTGACATTACAAGAGTGCTCTACAAGACACCTTCGGTTCCATATGTAAATATACATGTCTAGATCTTTGCATTTAACAATGCTTATTACCGCAATTCCATTTTTTGTAACATGATCCTTGGGTCACGTTCGCACGAACTCGTAGTCCATGCTTCAGACGTTGCGATCGGTCAGTTTTAATTGACGAAGACTGATTATGCTTTTCAATTATTTTTATGAATTAGCAGATTCATGTGTTGAAGTTAATCAAAGAAAATTCAATCGTTTTTCGTTAGTTATAGTTTCTGTTAGTTAGTGTTTTTCGTTAGTCAGTGTTTTTTTGAACATCAATTGTGGGGAATTGGATGGAGTCCAGTAATAGCAGTAACGTTGCAGTGGTCGCCAGTGAAGATAATGACAGGCAGCTCATGACACAGCTTCTGAAAAAAGCCGGGTACAGCGCTGGCGTTTTTGACAGCGTCGATTCGGCCAACTTCAACCAAGCAGATCACAGCGCGGTTATTTTCTGCCATCGCAATGGTACTAACGGCTCTACCGGTGCCTCTGAGTGTGCTTTAGCGTCTGAGGGGTTAGCATTAACGGGATTAACGCTAATGAAGGGAGTGCAGCGCGTCGTGGTGTTTTCCGACTGCAAAGCTGAACACACCATTGTCAGTGCACTCGAGCAAGGTGCGCATCATTTTTTCGATTTAGCCGAATCTCAAATTGTGATGCAGGCTCGGCTTGAGGCGGCGTTGCGGCAACATTCCTTACAGGCCAATCGAATTCTGGATGTCGCGCCATTCAAATTTAATTTGGAGCGCCGAAGTGTTTATAAAGACGGGAAACTTATTAACCTGAGTCCAAAAGAATATGAGTTTGCGTACTATCTATTTGCAAACCGGCATCGCGTGGTTATTAATTCTGAGCTCATGACATCGGTCTGGTCGCTTCCATCCAGCATGGACGCAAGGCGAATAGACACAGCGGCATGTCGAGTAAGAAAAAAAATGCAGTTAGCTGATGCGTCCAGTGGGTGGAGTCTGCGTCGCATCCGCCGAGTGGGTTACGAGCTGCTTTGGCATGGGGCTCAAGATCTCACTGAGCAGCGACACGAAATACCGACGCTCGCAGCGCGGGAGACTGCAAGGCCGGAGCGCGCAACACAAACCGCAACAGCCCAAATTGCACGCCAGAGCAAAGATCGCCCGGCTATTAGCGCAACCGCGCTCGAGGTTCCACGGCATGCGCAGGAAGACAGCCAAAGTCAATCAACATCGATTGCTGCTGGTGATCAAGCGCGCGAGATCGCCTGAGGCCCTTTTTTACCCACACCCAGTCGGTCGGTGCGAATCGCCTCGCGCTGAACCGACGGTGATGGTGCGATTCTGAATAAATCTCCGTTTTTACCGCTGAGCGTTGTCTTAATGCCTTTTTGGCGAGCCAAAGTTGTTTGTGCTTGCATATGATGCGCTTCGCCATGCACGGGAATGACTATCCTCGGGTTAACCCATTCGTATAATGTGGCCAGCTCATCGGCTGACGGGTGCCCCGACGCGTGTATGAGCTGCTCGGAGGTTTCGGGAGTGATGATAGTGGTGCCCAAACCCTGCAAACGCTCAATCATTTGCTCTATAACATCTTCGTTGCCGGGAATGGCCCGAGCGCTGAAGATGACGGTGTCACCCGGTTCGATTTGCAAGTGCGCAAAATTACCCTGGCTTAGCCGGTTTAGTGCAGTTCTTGGCTCTCCCTGACTGCCTGTTGCAACCAGCAGAACCGTCTCGCGCGGTAGATAGCCCAAGTGCTCGGCATCAACCAAAGTTTCTCGATGCTCCCATAAGCCAACAGTGCGCGCGGCAGACACGGTGTTTATTAACGAGCGACCTAACAACCCTAAGTGTCTGCCAGTCGCTGTGGCAATGCGGGCCAGGGTAACCAGTCGCGCGATATTGCTGCCAAAACAGGCGACGATCACACGTCCATTGGCAGCGTCAACATGGCCATGCAATCCATTGTATAAATCGCCCTCGGACACCGAGTGACCGGCTCTGTCGGCACATGTCGAGTCGCAGATCATAGCGTCAACGCCTGAACGGCCGATTTCCTGGTAGTGCTCGGCATCGTATTGGTGCCCGATTTGTGGCTGTTTGTCCAATTTCCAATCAGCTGTGTGAAAGGCGGTACCGGCTGGCGTTCTAATGACCACGCCACAGGGATCAGGGATAGAGTGCGTATGCGGGACCCATTCGATGTCAAACACGCCGACGTCGAATCGATCGCCAGGATTGACAATACGAATTGGCACTTTATCGACCAGGTTGTGCTCCATTAACTTACGCCGAAGCATTTCAGCGGTGAATACGGTTGCATATACCGGGCACTGCAGCTGCCGCCATAGATGCGGAACAGCGCCAATATGGTCTTCGTGGGCATGCGTTAGCAATAGGCCCTGTAGACGCTCAGTTTGAGTCGTTACAAAGGCCGGGTCTGCCATTTGCACGTGATAGCCGCTTTTGTTGGTACCATCTGCATCACGGAACGTCACGCCGCAGTCGACCATCAGCCATTGGTCATCGTGTCCGTAGAGGTTCATGTTCATACCAATTTCGCCACACCCGCCCAGGGGCAGGAACCAAAAATCTTGTCTGTCGGGTGTCATAGAGTGTTGCGCTGTGGCTGAGGAACAAACATGGAATTTATAAAACCGCTATAAGAATAGCTGGATTTGAGTGAGTAAAGCATGTACACGTTATTAATAGTATTTTTCCTGGTGTCGATCATATTTTCTTTCCTGTGTTCGATCTGGGAAGCGGTGCTGCTCAGCATCACCCCATCTTATGCAGCGATAAAGCAACAGGAAGGTGGGGAGCTGGGCCACAGCATCAAGGAATTTAAAGCTAATATAGATCGTCCGCTGGCAGCCATTTTGACATTAAACACCATCGCGCACACAGCCGGCGCTATTGGCGTAGGAGCTCAGGCCAGTGTCATTTGGGGCGCAACATTTATGTCTACAGCGGTTGTGCCGGTTGTAATGACGCTGGCAATATTGTTGCTGTCTGAAATTATTCCTAAAACCATAGGCGCTAACTATTGGCGCGAGCTAGCACCATTCACTGTCCGGTCCCTGAAAGTCTTGATTAAGATTTTGGCGCCGTTGGTATTTTTAAGTCAGCTTATTACCAAAGCACTTAAAAAAGATAAAAAAGCCAGCGTGCTAAGCCGTGCTGATTTTACTGCAATGGCTGAGATGGGTAGTAAACAGGGTGTGTTTGACGAAGGCGAATCCCATCTACTCAAGAGCTTTTTACGTTTTGAGAGTATTTTGATAAAGGATGTTATGACACCGCGCACGGTGGTGGTTGCAGCAGAAGAAAAAACCATGGTGCGGGATTTTCATAAAACGCACCCTCATTTACGATTCTCTCGCATTCCTTTATACAAAGAATCACTTGATAAAATCACTGGCTATGTTCTTAAAGACCAGTTGCTGACCAGTCTGGTTGATCAACTCGAAGCTGATAATGGAACCCCTTCAACCGATATTGAATTGGGCACCATGCGACGTGACATTTTAGTAGTGCAACAACATCAAGCCATACCAGAATTGTTTAATGAATTTACCGAGAAGCGCGAGCATATAGCTTTAGTGGTAGATGAGTTTGGTGGTATGGCTGGCATTGTCACCATGGAAGATGTCATAGAAACATTGCTGGGTCTGGAGATCGTGGACGAGTCGGATAATACGGTTGATATGCAGGCGATGGCGCGAAAGCAATGGGAAGCGCGAGCAAGCGCAATGGGGTTGAAAGTTGATCCTTAACTGCCAAATCCAGATTATCTATAAACTTCTACGATGAAGTTATCCACGGACTTGTCTGTAAAAGATGGGCGAAAAAAACCGGTCGGGTGACCGGTTTTTTATGATTGACCAAAACCACTGCCGGTTACGACAGCCTGGTTTTGACGGCCTGGTTACGATGGCCTGGTTAAGACGGCCTGGTTAAGACGGCTTCGGCGCAAAGGCTTTACAATGGCCCGTGGCCGCAACGTGTTCGCCGGGGAACAATGGGCAAGGTCCACCTTCAGCATCAGCTTCGCCCTGATACAGAGCGCAGCCCTGACAGTTTTTTTCGGCGTCTGGAGATACAGCGACATACTCCCAGTTTTTAGCACTATCGGATGCTTCGTCGACCATAGGTGCATCAGCTGCATGACTCGGAAGTGATCCGATCAACGCGCTTACAGGAATGGCAACAGTACTTGCGCCGAGTGCGGTCACAAATTTGCGACGATTCTTGTCAGTCATAATAAAATTCCCCGTTGTACCAATTTTTGGTTTGTGGTGTGTTCATACTATACGACAACCGCCTGATGTTGGTCGTTCCCTTCCAATTGTTAACTTCGGCGATTTAGTACGACTGGTTCAGCAAAATCGTATCCAGATCGGACAAATGTACGGTTATCGAAGCGTTAACCGCACATTTGAGCAGTAGTTCACGATTACTGAGTGCTTGATTCAGTGTCGCGTTATGCCACGTTTTCGTTCTTCAGCAGCCAATGCGCTAATCGCGTTGCGTGCAATGTCAACGGCTTTTCGTGTTGATTCCTGACTCTTGATGCGAGCATTTTGTTCACGCTTGGCCACAACTCGACTTTCCTGTTGTGCAACGGCTGCTCGTCGTGCCAAATTCGCCGCTGTACGCGCCATTTTTCTTGAACGCGCAATTTCTTGTTGTAGTGCATTCAATCTTTTGCGTTCTTCATTCAGCAATGTTGTGGCGATAGCTTGTTGTCGTTTTGACCGATCAATAAGCGCGCTTTGGGCGGCAATTACAGACTCTGCAGCAAGGCGTGCCTGGTCTTCCGATTCAAGCAGGGCTTCCCGGTCCTTGAGCAACTGCTGCTGCTCAGCTTTGTTTTGTTCTGCAGCACTGATTGTGCTGTCGCGTAGTTTGTCCAGCTCAAGAATACTGCTTTCAAGGTTTTCCACCTGAGTCTGTAACGAGATAGCTGTGATCTTTGCCTCAATTAAAGCTTCATCCAGCGTTTCAGGTACTTTGGTATCTTCGACTGAACTTGAGCTCATGACTGAATGCAAAGCCAATCCCGAATTTGAATCTGTGCTTGAATTTGAATCCGTCAGCTGAATTGTGTCACTTGAGTGTACCGAAGGATGAGAGTACTCGCCGGTCAAGTCATTGCCAAATTCCAGATCAGCCTCGTCGACATCGACGACCTCAGCTTCTTCAATCTCAGCTTCCAGTGCGGCAGCGCTGTGGTCTGTTTTATGTTGTACCGAAGTTTTATCTTTAACAACAAGTCCATCGTCTGAATCAAGCTTGGTTTCCAAGTCCAGCTCAGTCCCTAACGCCGTTTCATTCGCCTGGCGTAACTCCTCATCGTCAGGCAATTCAACTTCGTCCTGCTGCGATCGCATTTCTGCAAACAGATGTTCTGTTTCTGATAGATCGAGTTGCTGTGTATCGTTAGGAATAGTCGGCAAATCCAGTTCTTCTTCAACCGCCAGCGTATCGCTGATTGGATTATCAAACGGGTTTTCTTCCAGAATTAGCTCTTCATTACTTTCATTATCGTTGGCGGCGTTAGTTCCACTAATGGATTCGTCTAAAGTTTGTGTTGCATCGTGTTTGTTGTGCATGGGCACAACCGACTCGATGTCTTTCACATGACGCTGGGTAATGTTCTCTTGGTCAGGTGGAAGCTTTACAGTGTCAGTTTGTTGATGATCAGAATGCTGGTCAGGGGCTTGTGCATTGTCTTGCTCATCCCTGGTGACGTCTCGACTTTTATCGATGGTAACGCCGTTTGCAACTGTGACGGTGTCGTCAGCTGCGGTTGAAGCCAGCGAAGCGGTCTGAGTGGAAGATGTGGCCGCTGGCCCGTCAGCATTAATCAGAATCGGGCTTAAACCAGCTTGTGTCGTTGGTGCGTTGGTTCCAGTTATATGGCCATTGATCATCAGGGGAGTTTGGCTTGGTTTGTTGCGCAAGCTCTTTAACGAGCCGACCAGTAAGGCAGCCAGCAACAGCGCCAGCAGAAAAATGGCTGCGATCAGCAATGACTGAGTCAGCATTTGGATCCCGGTATCGGTCGGGCGCCAGAAACGGCTAAGTGGAGACACAGCAACTGCCACAGCGGCTAAAGCGCCGAGCCACCACTGACGTCGCAGTCGCGACGACCGGCTTTTACGATTACCGAAATAACCCGCTAGTAACCAGAAGGCCAACAGGCCAAGGGCTAGCATCACTAAATGTACTTGCAGTGTAGTCATGTGCACACATCCTAGGAACCCCATGTTCCATGTCGAGCGGCAATTGTAAAGCAGCGGATTTGTTGGGCATTGCGCCGCAACGCAAAATTAACGGGAGTTTGTATTCTTTGCGATCAAAACCCCAAAAACGTGACACAACACACAGCCTAACGAGTAGGGCTCTGTGACGCAATAACGTTTACCGCCGCTGACACGATTGATAGGTAAGCGCCTGATTATCGAAGGACAAGCGCTGGAGGTTCTGGGGCTTACGCAACGGGCACGTGCGATTAAGGGCAGAGATGATTCTTTAGGCAGGAACAGCGCTGGTGGCTACCAGCCGGTCGTAGCGTTCCTGATAGAAGCGAATCAGAGCCATGTGCTTTTGAATGGCTTCCTGGGAACAATTTGCCTTTACAGCCGGTAGTGCTTTGAGTAGATCGTGCAGCGTTCTGCGAGCGTTAATAAGGCTATTTTTCATGTTTCTGGCTCTCGGTTATCGCTTTCTTGGTCGTTTTTACAATTGGTCGTGTTTGCGCGGTTTTGCGCAGGCTCACACCCGGTTGAGACGTTTTTAGGTTCAACGCATCTACAGTAGTTTTATAGTGCGTCCGACACGTTTTTTCAGCATTGTTTCGCGAATCTATCGTTATTTTGCTTTAAAGTGCATTTTATCGCGAAAAACAGCATATCTATTGCCAGCGAAATGACGTATTGGCAAACAAATCGAGGTCTCTTGAGCTGAATTTGTCGCAAAACCGGCCGTTAACTGAGTCAGTGAGCTTGGCTCTAACTCGATACAGGAAGTTTTGTGATGCGTTTTACTTTTCAATTGGCGTTGATTGCTGTAGCACTTGGTTTGTTTATACCCGCTCAAAGCGCCGCCCAAACCGTGGAAACCGCCGAGTACATTTATATTGGTGTCGAGGCGGAAGATCACATTGCTAAAAATGATCGCTGGGTGACAACGACGCCGTCAACTCCGGCAATAGAGGATGATCCAGATGGTAACCATTCTGATCAGGCCAGTGGCTCGACCTATTTGGAATTGCTGCCTGATATTCGCGTGACCCACGATGACCCGTTCAGCCCGCCTATTGCCTTTTGGCCTGCAGGTGGACAAGGCCCTGATGCCGACTACAGCGTCGATTTCCCAGAACCCGGTCGTTATTATGTTCACGTGCGAGCGTACTCCACCGGCACAGAAGACAATGGTATCCACATTGGCATTAACGGCCAATGGCCAGAATCAGGTCAGCGAATGCAGTTTTGTTCGGCTGCCAAACAATCGTGGTGGTGGTCAAGTGCACAGCGTGATTCAGGTGGTAACGGCGCTTGTGGTATTGAAAAATCCATTTGGGTTGATGTGCCCAGTGCCGGTCAGCACACCGTCAGTATCAGTGCACGCGAAGACGGATTTGAAATTGACCGCCTGGTGCTGCTAAAAGACAAATCAGGAAACACACGTGTTTGCGAACCGGCCAATATTGATGATGTAAGTTGCCGAAACGGCAGCATTGAAAGCGCTGATGAGTTTGTTGATCTGCGTGTCAGAGTGATCACTTTGCCGGAAGGTGCTGATCCGGATGCCGTTCAACCCAGCCCGGTTGAGATTGATCAAGCTGACAACATTACCTTAACCGCCAAAATTGAGAATCTTGATAACTTTGACACAGCTAACGATATTGTTCTAACACTTTCACCGGTCGACGGTGAGTGGAACATGATCGCGATGGATGACCGTTGTGAGCAAGTTGGTAGCGAGTTTGAGTGCACCCTCGATAGTTTGCATCCAACAGCGCCTGATGAATTTGCACCATTTGTATTTACTATGCAGGCGGTTGTAAGTGGTGATTTACGCATAGATGCTGCTGTTACCAGTAGCGATGTTGATGATTCACCTGCCAATGATGTTCATGCAGGTCTTGTCCGGGTATTGCCCGGTATAGCTCCAGTACCAACGACAACCGATGTCGGGCTCAATATGGATACGGACAAAAATCGCTACGAGACTGGCGAATCTATCAGTTTGAGTGTATCTATTGCCAACACAGGTGATAACGCAGCAGAAGACGTTGCATTTCGTGTCGAAGTACCTGCGGGTCTTAACGTGAATGCCGCGGCACTGCCTGATGCTTGTAACACCGGGTCACCGGTGGTGTGTAATTTTGGGTCGATTGACAATGATGATTCAGAAACATTTAGCATTGAATTGACCAGCGAGTCGGCGGGCGTGTTTACGTTAAACGGCATACTCGAAGCCTCCAATGATGAAAATGCCAGTAACAACATCGATTCCGATTCATTGCTGGTTGAAGAGCCAAGTGATGTGGGGTCAGGCACAGATGCGGGAGCTACCGCCGGAAGCACCGATGGCCTGACAACCAGCGGCACAGGCACGGCTTCGGCCGGGTCAACCGCCGGTACCAGTTCGACTGGTGGTACAACCACCACGACGGGCACCACTACCTCAAGTACGGCATTCGGCGCAGGCACGGCGGCCACTTCCGGCACAGGCAGTTCAGGCGCTACCAGCGGCACAAGTTCTGGTGGCGGTTCGTCGTCTGATTCAGGTTCGGGCGCAGTATCACACTGGTTAGCAATGCTGTTGTTGCTGGTAATATCAGCCCGCGGTTATGGGTGGCATCAAGGACAACGTATCGCCGTCCGAAAATAGGGTGGTGCTGTAGTCCGGCCGTGCAACCATTGCACTGTTCAAAATAATCATCAAAGGCTGCTCGGCCGGAATATGAAGATCGTCGAGCAGCATTTGAACACTGGTGTCGCTTGTGAGGTTGACGGTGTGATTATTCGATCGAGCTTTGGTTTGATCTGAAGTTTCATCTGGTGGAGCATACTTGACCATTGCTCCACCAAATTTTACCTGCACCGCAATTGCCTTACTCATGCGGTGGCGCTTAGCTTCCTGGCGTTTTCATCCAGCCCCAAACGTTCTAATGTATCCTGCTTAGGAATACCTTCCTGCGACCATCCACGCAGTGCATAATACTCGGGTAGCATGATATCCAGCTCGGCAACCTTACCTTTGGCTACGCCCTCAGGGCAGGGAGTTTCGAGTAAACGTGGTGGTAAGGTATCGTCTGCTTTGGTCAAACCCGAACGCAGGTTAAACAGCCGTTCCAGATTCCATATTCGTTCTCCTGCCTCAAGCAATCGCTCAGAGCTCCAATGGCTGCCGCATGCAACACTGACCTGTTGTTGAAACTCCTCAGTATCCCAGGCAGCAGTGGTGAATAAGCACAGGCCGGTTGAATCGATCATGGCAACTTTGTCTTGTGATGTTTTACATGGCCATGCTTTGCCCTTGCCTGATACGTCTTCCATGTCGACAGAGAAGGTGTCGTGGCGTAAATGGCAAGCGCCACGATTTCCGGTCGCATAACCCAAGCCCATGCCTTGTAAGGCGCGCGAGTCGTAACCTGCGAATTCCTGACCCTTAACCGACATAGACAATTCGGGTCGACCATAGTGTTCGCACATACGTTTTGAACCCAACCCTAAAATTTTACCAAAGCCTTCGTATTTGCCGGTTTTCTCAGCCATCACTGTTAGTGCTTCTGCATTACCAAAGTTAAGTGCAATGCCGTCGGTATCTTCTGTCGTGATGATGCCAAGTTCGAACAATTCCATGGCCGCAGCGAGCGTGACTCCAAATGATATTGGGTCCATGCCGTGTTCGTTCATTAAGTAACCGGCGAAGGTTAGCGCGTCGATATCATCGATACCCAATACCGGGCCAAAGGCAAACGCTGTTTCGTACTCCAGTCCACCTGATGCATGCCAATATTGTTGCCGATCTTTTATTGAAAAGTGATTTTGATCAATGTGGGCAATTCGCCCGCAGCCAATGGTGCAACCAAAACACGCTTTGTTGGTGATCAAGTTGGTGTGATCGTTTTCGTTGGGCGTGGTCATGGCAGTCGGGTTTATATTGTCCGAGCCGGGGAACGTCACGTCCTGAAAATTGCGTGTTGGCAGTCCACCAAACGAATTCATGGTATCGATCATCGCGTTGGTGCCGTACTGAGTTAAATCTTTTCTACCGGCACTGTCTTCAAGAAGTTGATGTGTGTGCTTAACCACTTTCATGAAGGCGGATGCATCGGCAACGGGTACACCAACGGTGCCTCTGGCTGCAACGGCTTTTACATTTTTTGACCCCATGACAGCGCCCACACCAGAGCGACCTGCTGCTCGATGAAGATCGTTAACCACACAAGCGTACTTAACACCTTGTTCGCCGGCAACTCCGATGGAGGCCACTTTAATTTGTGGGTCGCCGTGTTTTTCTTTTATGGCTTCTTCCGTGTGCCAGACAGTGGTGCCCCAGTAGTCGTCGGCATCATGAATGACGACCTGATCATCTTGAATTAGCAGGTAAACAGGCGAGCTGGCTTTGCCTTCAAGAATAAGTAAGTCGTAGCCAGCGAATTTTAATTCGGCGCCGAATTTACCACCGGAGTTGGAGGCAGCGATCGCATTAGTGAGAGGGCCTTTGGTGACAACGGCGTATCGCCCACTGGTTGAACACATGGTGCCGGTAAGCGGGCCGGTTGCGAAAATGAGCGCGTTTTGAGGAGATAGCGCGTCAACAGCCGGGTTGGTGCACTCCATCAAGTATTTGGTGCCCAGACCACGACCGCCTAAGTAGTCGTTAGCCCATTCCATATTGAGCGGTTCGACTTTGCTGGTTCTGGAGGTCAGGTCAACGCGTAAAACCCGTTTGTGCCAAGTCATGACGCTACTCCATAGGTGATTGCACCGGTGGGGCAAGCTTCGGCACATTTTGGATCGCCATCACAAAGATCGCACTTGGTGACTTTACCAGAACGTGTGTTGAAGTTGATCGTGCCGTAAGGGCAGGCCATGGTGCAAACCTTACAACCGACGCACAAAGCGTCATCAACCACTTTGGTGCCTAGCTCGCTGTTAACGCTGATTGCATTAGTCGGGCATACCTGCATACACCAGGCTTCTTCGCACTGCGTACACGTATAAGGAATGTTGCGTTTACCGTGCTCAAACTCGAACACTTTTATTCTGGAAAATGCCGGTGAGAACAGTCCTTCATGCTCCAGTGAGCAGGCCATTTCGCATTGCAGGCAGCTGGTGCACTTGTCTGCATTTAAAATCAATGATTTAGGCGTCACGATAAGCTGGCTTCCGTTAGTAGAACGAGTTGGTAAAGGGTAACACTAAATTTTTTGACGCTAAACAGGTTTGCGCTAAGAAAACGACGTTTGTTGGAGCCAGGCTTAGCTTGTGGGAGATTTATGCCCAACACGGGGCACTGTGGCTCGAATAGGGGAGAGTCTGAGCCGAATGGCGTCTTCAACACCGCAATAGTAGCGCTTGAGGCTTCTAACTTGCGCAAAACCATGTGACGCATAAAACAGCTGTGCGCCACGGTTGGCAGCGCGAACTTCTAAAGAAATATCTGCCAGGCCAGCGGTCAGAGCTGCTTGCAATTGCCAGTCAAGCAGCTTGTGGCCGATACCATTGTTACGCCATTTTTTTTCGACTGCCAATAGCACCAGATGCGCACGGGCGTCGCCCAAACTGGCTATAGAGAAGCCAGCGAATTCGCCATCGACTTCTGCGACGTAAGCGTTAGTGCTGACAAGTCGGATAAATTTTTTGAGCCGACTCGGGGTCCATGTCCATGGCAGCCCATGTTCGATTTGTCGTCGAGATAACGAGCCAATCGCTGCTATATCGCTGCGATTGGCGAGTCGAATGTTAAGCTGTTGAGTCAGCGTAGTAATCCTTTTGCAGCCATTCCGAGCACATCGTCCCAGATGGAACCATCACGATCGCTATCCAGTAGCATACCAATCAGGCCACCGGAGTTAGCTCGATTGACTTGCCCGGCTGAGTTGCCGCCGATCACTTTTTTACTGATTGCGCCCATTACCAGAGAGGCAACAACTGGCAGCATTTTTTTCAAAATGGCACTACTGACACCGGATTGCTTTGATACTTTAGCAGCGACATCTCGACTGACTTGCTTGTTGCCGAAAATGTGTCCAAGAATGCCATTGCCGTCTTCACTTGTTTCTGGCCTGCTTAGCGTATTGGGTTGTTCCATGTATTGAGCGTGTTTGCCAGTGCGCAGTGCGTCGAGTAAATCATCCATGCCGTTCTCCGTACCGGTGTTGTTTTGCATACCTCGTGACAGAGCCGGAATCAGTCCCTCTACTGCTTGCCGTGTTTGGTCTTCGTTTAAGCCAAAATTTCTGGATAGTTCGTCTAGCGCTGGTTTGTTCTCATTTGAGAGAAGCAAATCAAGAATATTCATTAATACTTTCCTTAGAGTAGATGCGTTTATCCTATCACTTCCGCTGGTTCAGACATAGTTGTATTAGGTCTGTGAGCCATCTATGCAGCGACTTGTAGCGCGTTTTTGAGTCCAGGCAGGTAGTATGTTGCTGCTACGCAGGTGACTGGTCGTCAAGGATAAAGGCTTCCCAGTCTTCAAGTACTTCTCGAAAATGCTTGAGCCCGGTTTTATACTGTACGGAGGCGGCTGCTGTGGCCGGGTCTGCTTTTTCAGGATCTGCTTTTCCTGGGTCTGCTTTTTGAGTGTCATCCGATGCGCGCTCAGGCGCTGCAACATCATCTATGTTGCATTCTATGGTGACCCCGTCGCTACTGATGACAACTGAATGCGCATTGCCAATGAATTCTCGCGACTCAGCGGATTCATCCTCTATGGCCGTAAGGTCGTCCATAAGGTCGTGGCAGATATGGTCGCTGCCTTGAACGTCGGCTTCAAGGAATGCCATAAGGATTTTCTCGCTACTGGGTCCACGGACACGGGGCGAGCCGTCGTTGTCGAAAAACAGTTTTAAGTTTCTAGCCATCGTAAAGAGAAGCGGGTTACGCCTAGTTCGATAGCCTATCCTACTGAAACTACACAAAAATGCCAGCTTTCTTCTCAAATTCTTACAATGGACCCATGCCTGCGCGGGCACTGCCCCTTGAAACTGTATCGCGCTGGGGCTTAAATCCGCGCGAGTGGCGGTAAAGTGTCACAGACGATTCACGCAGGTGTGCAATTTCGATACTTTAGATAGCGCAGCTGCTCTAGTCTGGATAAACTGGCGCGTCAGTTTTGCGTAGAAATGCTGTCCTCAACTGACAGTAACCAACACGGAGCATGCAGTTTTATGAGCGATTTAATCGCAGATCATGTGGACATGACATTCACGATGCCGTCGGGCGAGCAGGTTCACGCGCTCAAGGATGTCAGTTTTACGTTAAAGGAAGGTGAGTTGCTATCGGTGTTGGGGCCATCGGGTTGCGGTAAAACAACACTGCTTAATCTTATTGCTGGTTTTTTACGGCCCACTGGCGGACGCTTCGAACTCAACGGAGCCGAAATCGACGGGCCGGGTGTTGAGCGTGGCATGGTGTTTCAACAAGGTGCATTGTTCGAATGGTTAACGGTGGCTGAAAACGTTGACTTTGGCTTGCGCATGAAAAAATCACCTAAGGCGGAGAATGCGCGCAAAGTTGAAGAATGGTTAGATATTGTTGGATTGCAGGGTTTTGGCAACACTCCCACTTATCAGTTATCCGGTGGTATGCAGCAACGCGTTGCATTGGCTCGTTGTCTTATCAACGACCCTGACGTTATTTTGATGGATGAACCGTTAGGTGCACTGGACGCATTGACTCGCGAAAAAATGCAGTCGCTGGTGCTTAAAATCTGGAAGGAAACCGGTAAGACCATCATGATCATCACCCACTCAGTTGAAGAGGCTCTGTTGCTGGGTGAGCGCTTGTTTGTTATGGCACCGCGTCCGGGTCGACTACACAAAGAATATAATCTGCCGTTTGCTGATTTGGGATTGCAGCAAGACTTACGGGAAGTTAAAAAACTTGATCAGTTTGCTGAGGTACGTGACGAGATACTGACCATGATCTGGAATATGGAAGAAGAAATCATGGGGAAGTCCGCATGAGTGAAATATTTCAAAGCCCTCGTGGTATTTTTATTGCCGCGATGTTTCTGGTTTTAATCTGCATCCTGGTGTGGGCTGTCATCTATGGCCGTCGACTGGCTAAGAACGAAGTTACTGACTTGGTATTCGGAAACCCGGAAAAAGCACTCGGAGGCTGGCATTGGGTGATATCCGGTGTTGCAACGGTTTTATTGTTTTGGCTGTATTTCTCGTGGGATGCCGCCAGAGCGTTTTTCCCAAATGCTGCTAATGAACTGTGTCAGGTGGCTAAAGTTGAAAGTGCGCTCATTCCATTGCGCAGTGCTTTCCCGTTTGAAGAACGTTTGCTGCGCGGCACCACGTTATTAAACCGTGACAAAACTCAGCTTGAAATTTTGCGAAACCGGGCCAACGGTGATGCATTTGATGATGCTCAACGAGCGCAGCTATTGCCCATGGTTGATCGCTTGGTTGAGTTGCAAGCCGTTATGGCATCGCCCGATAAATTTCCCGCAGAAATAGGTGAAGCGCTTGCGGGCATTTCCACAAGAATAGATGCGGTGACGGCAAAGCTGGCATCTGGGGAAATCACCAGCAAGCAGAAAGCCGCTGTTGAATCAGCCAAAGATGGTGCGCCAAAGTGGGGCGAAAAAAATCCAGAAGTACCGGACAATCCCGTTACTGAGCGCGGTGCTTTGTTTGAATCTATAGCACCAGAACTCACTCAAATTTCTGCCGACTTTGCAGACGTACGTAATACCAGCCCAGCTTTTTTAGCCGAGGTCGAAGCGTTACAAGCTGATATTGCCGCGCTTGGAAAAGAGCCTGAGGTGGTTGATGATTTTCGTAAGCAGCTAAACAAGATGCTCAAGCGTATTGATGATGGTGCGGTGTTCCCGCCTGGAACGCTGAGCTCGGTTGAAGACTCTCTGGCTAAACTGCATGAAGTGCAACTGGATCAAAAGGGCAGCCTGAACCTGATTGATGCCTTCGCCATGCCTGGTGGAAATATCGTTGCCGGAAACACCAGTTGCAGCGAACAGGGCTCAGGTCGATGGTTACCTAAGCCATCCGACACCTTGGGCACATTTGCGAAAATGGCTGACCCCAACATTGGTTTTAAAAATATTCCAATGTTGTCGCTAAAGCAAAAACCGTTGGCAGAGATGGTTGGTTTCTTAGTACCTGACTTTATTGCAGACTTGGTACCAGGCGCATACCCGCGTCACCAGGCTGATGGAACGATCGGTGAAAACCTGAAAAGTAAAGTGCTCAACTTTGCTACTGGAAACTTTCCGTCAATGTCTGTGCCGGTGCCAACCGGGCATATCTGGGATTCGATCATGCGCGTGGTCACCGGTTTGTTTTTTGGTATTTTGCTTGGCGTGCCGTTGGGTTTGCTGATGGGGTTATCTCGGTTGGCAAAAGGTTTCTTTGATCCGCTAATCGAGCTTTATCGACCCGTACCACCATTGGCATGGGCTCCACTCATTTTGACCATTTTTGGTATTCAGGATGACGGTAAGATCTTCCTGTTGTTTATGGTAGCGTTTGCAATCATGGTGATATCCGCTCGAACGGGTGCAACCGGTACCCAGCTATCCAAGATTCATGCATCACACTCACTTGGCGCATCGCGCTGGCAGATTCTGCGTAACGTCATTTTGCCAAACTCGCTACCAGAAATTCTCACCGGTATTCGTATATCCATCGGTGTGTGCTGGGGTACGTTGGTAGCTGCAGAAATGCTCGCTGGTACCACCGGAGTTGGCTTTGTTGAAAACGTGGGTCGAAAGCAGTCCGATTACGAGGTAATCTGGATAACGATTATTATTCTTGGGCTGCTGGGTTTGATGTTTGATTTGATCATGCGCTGGGTCATTAACAGAACCATCCCGTGGCGCGGTAAAGGTTAGTTGTGCGCTTGCTACTGATCGAAGATGATCCCGAGTTGGTCGCTTATATGCGCACCGATTTGTCCAAAGCCGGGTTTGCGGTGGACGTGGCTGACAACGGTATCGACGGTGAATTTTTGGGAGACAACGAGCCCTACGATGCGGTTGTGCTCGATCTTGGGCTGCCACAAAAGCCAGGATTAGAAATATTAGCGGCTTGGCGAAAGCGCGGTAACCGCGTCCCTGTGATCGTGCTTACTGCCCGCGACGCCTGGTATGAACGAGTTGACGGTTTTAAAGCCGGTGCCGATGATTACCTCGGCAAACCATTTCATATTGAAGAACTAATCGCGCGCATCCGAGCCTTGATCTATCGCCGTCACGGTTCGCCAACAAACAGCATTGAAACCAAAACACTCCGGCTCGACGAAGACTCGCAGCAGGTTTCAGTTGCCGATCAAGAGCCCCATCAACTGACCGGCACCGAATTCCGTTTGCTTCGCTACATGATGCTTAACCGTGGGAAAATATTATCCAAGTCGAATTTGTCAGATCACGTCTACGACCAGGATTCTGATAGAGACAGTAATTTAATTGAAGTGTATGTTCGTCGACTACGCGAAAAAATCGGTAATCAAATGATCTTGACCAAGCGTGGCCAGGGCTATGTATTTAACGACCCCAGCTAAGGCGTTTTTAGCTTTTGCTCGGCTTGTTTGAATCAGCCCAGTGAATTCGTTAGAGCGTTCGCTGCAAGTGGGTTTGGTTGTCAGCCTTTTATTGCTCATGCTTATTTTCTGGTGGACCGGTTCGTTAGCCAGTCAACTGCTGGCTAACAGTTTCGTCTACAGTCGACTCGAATCTGAGGCCGATATTCTGGCCGCATCGATTGATTATTCTGAAGTCTCTATTGGCCAGCCACGACTTAGCACCGAACGGCTCAACCCGGCTTACGACAAGCTAAGCTCGGGAAAATTTTATCTGGTGCACTTTCGCGACAGTGATGACTTTGTCTCGCGTTCCGCATGGGAGCAGGCGCTGGACATTCCCGAATTAGCACCCGGTCAAAAACGCAAGCTCTCAGTTGATGGCAAAGCCCAGGAGCCATTGCTGGTTTGGTTAGGTGGTTTTTCAAAAAAAGGCCACGAATTTTCTATCGCTGTAGCCGAAGATATATCGCCTATTCAAGCGCGTCTGCGCATATTTCAGTGGTATTTTGCGGCTATAGCGTTGCTGTTATTGCTGGCCTTGCTTGCGGTCCAACATGTCATTGTGCGCCATTCGGTGCGTAAGCTGGATGCTATCCGAAGCGATATGAACAGGCTCGAACACGGTCAGGCGGTATCGTTATCCGAAGATGTGCCAAGTGAAGTGTTGCCTTTGGTGCGAGAATTTAATCGTCTGCTGCTGCGCTTTGATCAACGCCTTCGTCAGTCACGCAATTCAGTTGGCAATCTTGCTCACTCACTGAAGGGCCCGCTTAATTTGCTGTTGCGCAATACTGAAACATCAGAGCTCTCTGTCGAGCAGCGCCAGGCATCAGTGGAACAAAATGCTGAAAGAATTCGTCAGCTGATCGAAAGCGAACTAAAGCGTGCAAGGCTTGCAGGCCGCGGGGCTGCCGGACAAATATTTGATCTGGATGCAGAACTTCCCCTGTTAGTCGGCCTGTTAGAGCAAGAATATTCACATAAAAAGTTTGCTGTCCGCTGGACATTAGGGGCAGGTGTGTCTTTGGCTTACGATCGACAGGATATGCTTGAATTAATAGGTAACCTTGTCGACAACGCGGTTAAGTGGTGTGGCAGCGTTGTGCTGATTAACGTGCGTCATGCGGACGGTGTTTTATTTGAAGTTGAAGATGATGGCCCCGGTTGTTCACCGGATGAATTTAGCCGCCTGATTGAGCGTGGTGTCAGGCTCGATGAATCTGTGTCGGGGCACGGATTGGGTCTATCGATTGTAAAAGATATTGTTGATACTTATAACGGCACACTCACGTTTAGTAAGTCATCGCGATTAGGTGGGTTGCGCGTGAGTGTATTTTTGCCGGATGAGGCTTAACGATTAGTACTTCACACTCGCACCCATCAGCATTGTGCTGACGGGTGTGAATGTTTTCGTTGCTTGATATTGCTGTTTTTAAAACACGTTCATCGAATCAAAGAACACGTTAAGTTCTTCAGGTGTGAGGCCAAAACAGAGAACAGCGTAAATATAGCTGTCTTCGTAGGCAAGCTGCATATCAGTTTGAATAGGCACTTGGTCGAGATTACCTGAAATACGCGACATGCTTGTGCCGTTGACCGTGACAAATGACACATCAGGCATTGGCGTTGTCGCAAATAAATCCAAAGTCACATCTGTTAATTCCAGCAAACTGCCGCCAGGTGCGAAATCGGATATCAGCACGCAATTGTTGACACCGCCAAATTCGTTAAATTTGTTTGAAAAAAATTGGGCTTCGATGTCGCTGTCGCTTGTATCAACCGTCCAGTCCGAAGGATAATTCAACTGTAACAACGACGTTGTGAAAGTTGTGACATCAATGTTTGATGGGTTTGTTTCGCTGGTTATGTTGTTACTTGAACTGCCGCTACCGTTGCCTAGTTCATTCAGTCCAACTTGCGATCCTGGAACGCTCGGAATGCTGTCGTCGTCACTGCCGCTACTACTGCATCCGAATAAAGTGAGCGCTAACGAAAAAAATATCGCTCTGACGCACTGAGTTTTTAGTCTTGCCACCATTGTTCTCCTTACTTAGCTTTTTGCAAAAGTTTGTATCGATAAGATATTAACCAGAGTACCTTAAAGAACCTAGTAGTATTTAGCCTGGGTTCGGGTCACAGGATGGCAAAGGTGGTGTGCGCTACAGTTCACATGTCTTTATTGTTGTTATTCGTCTGCAACAGATAAATCAATTACTGGATTTTGCGGGTTTGGCCTGAACAGCACGACCATGCTGCCGATGCTTTGCACAATTTGAGATTTAGTTTTCCTGCTCATGTCCTGCAGCATGGCGCTCCGAGCGTCTCTGTCGGCTGCGGCCACTTTTACTTTGACAAGCTCATGGTGGTCCAGCGCAATATCAAGTTCCCTGTACAGGGCTTCACTGAGCCCATGCTGGCCCACTCGCACCACTGGATTGAGCGCATGCGCCTGCGCTTTAAGAAATCTAATTTGCTTTTTGGACAGTTCGGTGTTCATACAGTGGTGATCGGCTCAGCAGTTTATGGCGTAAAAGTTAGGTAAATAAAGAAGCTTGGTCATGGCGCGAGGGTCTTATTCCCCCTACACTAGGGGACCGCGTTTGTGATAAGTGTAACCGCCGCAGCTAATTGTGGGTCGAGGCAAAAACAAAAGTAGTGACCGATGGCTTAAAGAGCACGAATCCGATCCGCACGTAAAACAGGCGGCGGCGGATGGTTATCGGTCCAGAGCCGTCTATAAGCTTATGGAGCTGGACAAGAAAGACCAGCTTATTAACCGTGGTGCTACGGTACTTGAGCTAGGTGCTGCACCGGGTGGGTGGACGCAATATATTGCCGAGAAAGTAGGTGATCATGGTGTTGTTGTGGCCTCTGACATTCTCTGGATGGATTCGGTGGCAAATGTAACGTTTGTGCATGGCGACTTCACTGACAATGAGGTGGCAGAGAAAATCGAAATTGCTGTCGGAAAAGCCGGGGCAGACCTTGTTTTGTCCGATATGGCGCCCAATATTTCAGGGGTGGCATCAAGCGACCAGGCACGAGCCATGGGGCTTACAGAACTTGCGCTGGACATGGCCAGCACTGTTTTGAATAAAAATGGTGTATTTGCGGCCAAGTTGTTTCAGGGAGAGGGCTTTGATGCCTACATAAAGGATGTGCGCAGCCGCTTTAAAAGCGTGAAATTGCGCAAGCCAGCTGCATCGCGGCCACGCAGCCGCGAAGTGTATGTGGTGGCAAGGAACTTGATATCATAGCCTGGTGACTGGTTACAGAGCCGGTACGCCGGTTCACGGCCTATAAACGAAACACTGCATTGGCAGGTTTCATTGGAGTAAACATTTGAACGACCTTATAAAAAACGTCCTGCTCTGGGTAGTCATTGCGATTATTCTAATGGCGGTGTTTAACAATCTTGGTGGCCAGCGGCAACCGTCTAACACCATCCCATACTCAGAATTCCTCAGCAGCGTGCAATCGAGCAACGTTAAAAACGTGCAGTTCGATGGTGTCGAAATCACCGGCATGCGTGGCTCTGAACGTTTCACGACTTACAGTCCAGAAACGGACAATAGCTCACTGATTGGTGAACTGAATCGCTCAGGAGTCGATTTTCAACGCACGCCGCCTGAAAATCCCAGCTTCTTGCTGAACATTTTCATCAGCTGGTTCCCGTTCTTCTTTCTTATCGGATTGTGGATTTTCTTTATGCGCCAAATGCAGGGTGGCAGTGGTGGCCGTGGCGCTATGTCATTCGGGAAAAGTAAAGCGCGCTTGCTAAATGAAGATCAAGTCAAAGTGACTTTTGCTGATGTGGCAGGGGCTGAGGAAGCCAAAGAAGAAACGGGCGAATTGGTCGAATTCCTGCGTGAGCCTGGTAAGTTTCAAAAGCTTGGCGGCAAGATTCCGCGCGGTATTTTAATGGTCGGTCCGCCGGGTACGGGTAAGACATTGCTTGCACGTGCGATTGCCGGTGAAGCGAAAGTACCGTTTTTCACGATTTCGGGTTCAGACTTTGTTGAAATGTTTGTTGGTGTTGGTGCATCGCGTGTTCGCGATATGTTCGAACAAGCGAAGAAGCATTCACCTTGCATTATCTTCATCGATGAGATCGATGCTGTCGGGCGTCATCGTGGCGCGGGTCTTGGCGGAGGTCATGATGAACGTGAACAAACACTAAACCAGTTGCTGGTAGAGATGGACGGCTTTGATGGTAATGACGGTGTCATTGTTATTGCTGCGACTAACCGACCTGACGTGCTCGACCCGGCGCTGTTGCGTCCCGGTCGATTTGATCGTCAAGTGGTTGTGCCTTTGCCGGATGTGCGTGGTCGCGAGCAAATACTTCGAGTCCACATGAAAAAGGTGCCTTTAGCCGACGGCGTACGTGCCGATTTGCTGGCTCGTGGTACTCCGGGTTGCTCGGGTGCCGACTTGGCCAACCTGATTAACGAAGCAGCGTTGTTTGCTGCACGCGAGAACTGCAAGCATGTGGACATGACACATCTGGAGCAGGCTAAAGATAAGGTCATCATGGGCGCTGAGCGTAAGTCGATGGTGATGAGCGAAAAGGAGAAGCGCAATACCGCGTATCACGAAGCAGGGCATTGCATCGTCGGTTACAAGCTGCCTGAGTACGCACCTGTCTATAAAGTCACCATCATTCCACGTGGTCGTGCACTGGGTATGGCGTTATTTTTACCTGAAGGTGATAAGCACAGTCGCTCAAAACTCGAATGCGAATCATGGATATCGGTCGCTTATGGCGGGCGAATCGCTGAAGGCCTTATTTTTGGTGAAGAGAACATCACCAATGGTGCTGCAAGTGATATTCAGCAAGCCACCAACATGGCGCGCGACATGGTCACGCAGTGGGGCTACTCTGACAAGCTGGGACCATTGGCTTACAGCGAACCCGAAGGTGAAGTCTTTTTGGGTCGTAGTTCAGGCGCTACCCAGCAGAAGTTAAATTCTGACGAGACCATTAATGATATTGATGAAGCAATTCGGGCAATAATCGATAACAACTACGAACGCTCAACCACTATCCTGAAAGAAAACATCGACATTTTGCATAAAATGGCCGATGCGCTTATGAAGTATGAAACCATTGATCGTGGTCAAATTGATCGACTCATGCGACGCGAAGAAGTCGGCGAGCCGGCTGATTGGGGTGGCGACAATGCAACTGGTGGTGGCACTATGTCTGGTGGTACATCGTCGAATGAATCTGAGTCTGCTGAAGACACTGACGAAGACGACGACACGCTGGATGATGGCGCGCCGAGTCTGCACTAAGCAGGCAAAAAAGTAAGCACAAAGGCGCGCTGGTTAAAACGCGTTTTATAAAGATAGCAACTGAGCCGCAGCAATGCGGCTTTTTTGCGCTCGCGCAACAGGTCCGTACTTACCTGTTTGTATGAGGTGTTGCGTTTGTTTGCCGTTCCTGTCATCTGATCAGGTGGGCAAACAAAGCATAATGTCGCCCAGCAACTATATTTACCAGTAGCTGGGGTCATAGCTGGGGGTCAGGTCTTTGATTTTGAATGAATGTAACAGGGGGTCAGGTCTTTGATTTTGAATGGATGAGAGCCTTAATAGCGATCGCAAGGGTCAATTCCATTCTAAATCAAAGACCTGACCCCCTGTTACATTCATTCAAAATCAAAGACCTGACCCCCCCTTTATGCAAAATCAAAGACCTGACCCCCCTTTAATTTATATTTAAGTGTTGGCGGGGCAGGGTTGAAGGGTCGGACGTTGAAGTGTGGGGCTCATCATTTGAGTCTTGATCGAGCGCAAATTATGGGCATCTTGAATGTCACACCAGATTCGTTTTCCGATGGTGGGCAATTTGTTGGGCTCGATAAAGCTCTGGCGCAGGCCGAGCATATGCTTCACGCTGGAGCAAGCATTATCGATATCGGGGGTGAGTCCACCAGACCAGGCGCTGCAAGTGTTAACGAGCAGCAGGAGATCGATCGTGTATTGCCAGTGCTACAGGCGATCGTTGAGCGGCTTGATACGGTCGTATCAGTAGACACCAGCAAGCCGTCGGTTATGCGGGCCGCAGCCGCCAGTGGTGCAGGTATGTTGAATGATGTCAGGGCCTTGCGGGAGCCCGGTGCTTTGCAGGCTGCTGCCGAATTGGGCTTGCCAATATGCCTCATGCACATGCTTGGTGAGCCCAGAACCATGCAGAGCGACCCAAAATATGCCGATGTCGTGAAAGAAGTAGCTGATTTTCTTAAAGAAAGAGTGCAAGCGTGCCGCTCTGCAGGTATTGGGGCAGATCAGTTGCTGATCGACCCCGGGTTCGGATTCGGCAAAAAATTGTCGCATAATCTTGAATTGCTGCGAAATTTAGGCAAACTGGTCGATATAGCTCCTGTGCTGACCGGATTATCGCGCAAGAGCATGATCGCCGGTTTGCTTAACGATGAAGCAGCAGATCGGGTCATTGGCAGTGTTGCTGCCGCTATGCATTGTGTCCTGGGCGGGGCCAGCATTATTCGGGTACACGATGTTGAGCAAACTGCTCAGGCGCTAAAAGTATTAAACGCTGTTGAATACGGCTTTTAGTATTTTTTATAAAACCGATTTTTATTGAAGTAGATCATTAACTGAAGAACAGACATGTCTAGAAAATATTTTGGTACTGATGGCATTCGCGGTCGTGTAGGGCAATTTCCCATGACAGCTGAAACCGTGCTCAAACTTGGTTGGGCAGCGGGCAAGGTGCTGGCATCAAAAGGTAACCGCGAAGTGTTGATCGGTAAAGACACACGCGTGTCGGGCTACCTGTTTGAATCGGCGTTAGAAGCCGGACTGGCGTCTGCGGGAATCAACAGCGGGATGCTTGGTCCCATGCCAACACCTGCCATTGCGTATTTAACCAGTACCTTTCGTGCCGCAGCAGGTATCGTGATCAGTGCTTCTCACAATCCTTATTATGACAACGGATTAAAATTCTTTTCCTCTGAAGGGTCAAAACTGCCGGACGAAGTGGAACTGGAAATTGAAGCCATGATGGATGAAGACATGACCACGGTTGACTCGGCCGACTTGGGTCGTGCCGTGCGTATCAACGATGCGGCAGGTCGCTATATTGAATTTTGTAAGAGCACTTTTCCCTCAGGCTTAAAACTAACCGGTATGAAGATTGTTGTCGATGCCGCCAATGGTGCAGGCTACGACATCGCCCGTCGTGTGTTCGACGAGCTGGGCGCCGATGTTATTTCAGTTGGTGCTGAACCCAATGGCTTGAACATCAACAAAGATTGCGGCGCTACTGCACCAGACAACTTGCGTGCCCATGTGTTGTTAGAGCGAGCCGATGTAGGGATTGCGCTCGATGGCGACGGTGATCGGCTCATCATGGTTGATCATCGCGGCGAAATAGTCGATGGCGACGAGATTTTATTTGTTCTGGCTAAAGCCCGACATCAGCAAGGCACTATGGTTGGTGGAGTTGCTGGAACGTTAATGACAAACCTGGGCCTGGAGCATGCGTTAAGTTCTATGGACATTCCATTTGCTCGTGCAGGTGTGGGTGATCGCTACGTTATGGAATTACTCAAGCAGCATGAATGGCAGCTAGGTGGTGAAAATTCAGGACACATAATTTGTCTTGATCGTGTGACTACAGGTGATGCTATTGTTGCAGCCCTTGAGGTTTTGTCGGTTATCAAAAACAGCGGTGAATCGTTATCGAAGCTACGTTCCGACATGAAGCTTTATCCTCAGGTACTTAAAAATGTACCGTTAACCAAGAAGGTCGACTTTAGCGAAAACACCGCTATTAATGCTGCGGTGAAACAAGCTGAAGAGTCACTAGGTGATAGTGGTCGAATTTTACTTCGGCCTTCCGGCACCGAGCCACTGGTGCGCGTCATGGTTGAGGGTCAGGTTGCCAATGATGTTGAACGCATTTGTGAGCAAGTTGCTAAAACCGTTAACGACGAGCTTGGCTAATGTACGGAAGTGCTCGCCGAGAACCTGTAAGTGCGCTGACAACCAGTTAGGTGCAGGTCGCTAACGTCAGTTTGCTAATGACTGACGTTACTAACTGCCGTTAGAGATCACTACCGCGCAGGAATTGAACCGAATCGAGTATTGCTCGCAGCGCCGCTTCGTTCTGGCCGAAGCGTGGTGTTATAGAGCCGCATTGAACCAAGCTTGCTGCCGGAGCATTAAATGTGACATCGTCCGGGCTGAAATAGTGGATATGCGCAACCGATGTCCATTCGATAGAATTTGCTGTAAAGCTGTAGATATATTCAACGCCAAAGTTGTCTGTTGGTCCTTCTATATTCATGATTGAAATTGTTTTTCCCGGTACGTCGTCGCTGGCTTCAGTGGCTTGAATTAAACTGGTGTAAGTCATGTCTGGCCCTGCATCTTCGGTCAGGATTTCCAGACTGGCCGCGCATATCATCAAAGAAATATCGTCCACAGCGCCGTAGATAAGTTGGTTCGCTCTAGAGCTGTAGTCAATTGGATTTTCCTGTGTAATGATGAGTGTACCCAAATCGACTGAATGACGGCCATTGTATAAAGCAGGATTGGGTTCCGTACCGGAGCCTGTAGACGTACCATCTGTCGTTGAACCGCCCGTATTGACACCGCCATCGTCTGACCCAGCGTCCGTGGTCATGTTATCGCCTTCGAACTCAGTTGTTATGGTAGGCAGTTCAACAAGGTCGTTTTGATCATCTCCTGAACTGCCGCACGCGCTTATCATCACACTTACTATAGCGCTCATCACCAAAATTAATGGCTTTTTAAGGGTGGTGGTCATTAATGCTTTCATTGTTTAGTTCCTTAGTCTTTTCCGAGCCTCTGGCCAATAGATTAAACATGTTGGCTCGCCATAAATTCAACTTCAGCACACTTTGCAGTAAACCCACGATTTTTGTACCGCACAGTTGCTTAAATTGACTTGTTGATAGGGGGCCATTCACCTGGCTTCCCGCTTTTTAGTTGCCTCGCAGATAGACGACAGAGTCTAATATTGCTCTTATCTGGGACTCGTTTAACCCATAGCCGTTGGTGGGTGAGCCGCATTCAAGGCTGGTCAGAGCTGGATTATTAAATGTCACATCCTGGGCAGGTAAGTAGTGGGCATGCATCAGAGTTGTGTAACTTACGTCATTAATTTCGAAGCCATAACTGTATTCGATGCCGACGATGTTAGTTGGCCCCGGTATATCCTTAATTGATATGGTAAATATACTGTCGTCCAGTGCCAGATTGTTATCAATTAAAGCCGTGTAGTTTGCGTTTGGCCCTGCGTTGTTACTTAATATGGTAAGCGTGCTGACACATAGTACGCCGGTAGCGCTATCGCTCGCACCATAAAGGACTTGCGGTGTTCGCAGGTCGTAGTCGATTGGTGTGGATTGGGTTAATTCTAGTGATCCCAGGTCGACTGCATGTCGACCATTTAGTAAGGTTGAATCGCCCCCTCCGTTGCCTGAGTTACCAGCCTCGGTAATAAAGAAGGATGGATCAACCAAATCATTCGAGCCATCTCCAGAGCTCGAGCAACCGACCAACAGTAAGCCCAGCGTCAGGCTCAGCATACTGGCAAATAATAATTTCATCACTCGACTCCTTGATAATTACCGTCTAAGTCGGCCTCACCTTCAGTGCCTCGAAGGTATTCAATCGAATCTAAAATGGCTCGCATTTGCGCTTCGTTTTGGCCGTATCTATCGGTGAAGGTTGCGCACTGCGTGGTGCTTAACGCAGGATTGCCGAAAGTCACGTCCTGTGCACTCAGGTAGTGTGCACGAACAATCGATGTGAAGACAATCAAAGTGCCGTCTTCGGCCGTGAAGTTAGTGCTGTAAATATACTCAATACCAACATTATTGGTTGGCCCTGCGATATCGGTAACGACGACAGTTTCCGCGCCGTCAGCTTCTTCGCGTTGAATAAAGTTGGTGTAGCTGGTGTTAATGCCTACATCTTCGTTGGCTATTGCCAAGGTAGCCAGGCAAAGCACTCCCGCATCCGGGTCAGCAGCTTCAAACAAAAATTGCACGATCCGGGAGTTGTAGTTAATCGGCCTGGTTTTTTCTTCATTGAGCGTCAGCGTACCCAAATCTATTCTGGTGCGGCCATTAAGCAGTGTAGGGTTGAGCGCTCCGCCAGAATCTGTTGGATCAGCTCCACCACCACCAATGGTAAGCCCCGTTTCAGTGGTAATTACCCGGTCTTCGGGATTGTCACCGGAAGCGCCGCAGCTTGTCAGCATGGATACTGAAAGGGTTGCCGCCGCAACCGCTAAAACTGCCTTCATTGCAATACCTTTGTCATTTGGGCCATCGTTTTGGGTCAATAAGCCCAATAGCTTAACTATGTTAACCGTACATGGTTTCATCTTGGCTAAACATTGCCGGAAAACCACGTTTTTTGCTGCAATCGAATGCTCAATTCGGGTGGTTTGCTCGCATCCAGCAATTGATTTTTGGCGATATCAGCATAATCCCGATCAAGTGACCACATTTGATGAGATGCTGGACTAAATAGGTATTAATCAGGTAATCTATCGGGTTTTGGTCGGCGAGAGTTCTTGCGTGAGCGCACGTACACCTTTAGTAGCGGGAAACTGGAAGCTAAACGGCTCCAGAGAGTCGGTTAACAGCTTGGCGAAATCTATCGTTGAGGGTTCAGCTGGCATGTCTTGCGAAGTGCTGGTATGCCCAACGTTTGTGCATCTAAGTGATGTGCAGAGCGTGGTTGGCGGTTCGCGCGTTGCGCTGGGTGCGCAGAACTGCAGCGTTGAGCAAGAGGGCGCTTTTACCGGTGAAGTATCACCACCAATGATCAAAGCATTTGGCGCTCAGTACATTATTGTTGGTCATTCTGAACGTCGTGCAATGTATGCAGAGTCCAGCGCTTTGGTAGCCCAGAAGGCGCGTGCCGTGCAGCAGGCTGGAATGCAACCTATAGTCTGCGTGGGTGAAACCCTGGAACAGCGCGAAGCAGGCCAGCTACAATCTGTACTTGACGAGCAGCTTGACGCGGTCATTGACCTATTGGGTATAGGTGCAATGGAGCAGAGTGTTGTGGCCTATGAGCCCGTTTGGGCGATTGGGACCGGACGCTCTGCAAGCAGTGAGCAGGCGCAGGAAGTGCATGCCATGATCAGGCAAAAACTGGCCAAGCTTGACTCACAAGTGGCGCAGCAGGTGCGTATTTTGTACGGTGGCAGTGTTAAGCCTGATAACGCGCAGGAGCTTTTTTCACAGCCCGATATAGACGGTGGGTTAATAGGTGGTGCTGCCCTGAAGGCCGAATCGTTTTTGGGTATTTGCTCAGCTGCCGTCTGAAGGTGTGACGATGCGGTACCAAGTACACTTCGTTACCAGGCACAATCGGCACCACGCAGAATAAAAGACACGTACAATAAGCGAAAAGTGTACAGACACTTTTTATGATGTTTACAACCGTATTAAGTTAGAAGTTTAGAGATTAACTATGCAGTCCATAGCTTTGGTAGTTCATGTGGCATTGGCCATCGGCGTTATAGGTCTTGTGCTTATTCAGCACGGCAAAGGCGCAGAAGCGGGTGCCGCATTTGGTAGTGGAGCTTCATCTACCGTTTTCGGTGCGCGAGGTTCTGCCTCTTTTCTAACCCGAGTGACTACGGTAATGGCCTTTCTGTTTTTTCTGACCAGCATGACCTTGTTCTATATGGCGGCGCACCGTGAGGGTGGTATTGCCAGTGTGACCGATTTGCCTGGTGCGCAAGAATCCGCGCCAGCCGCCGAGTCTGATTTACCTGCGATTACCCCAAGTGGTGATGCAGTGCCTGCTGCCACCGGCAGTGAGAGTGACTTGCCTAATGCCGCGCCAGCGGAAAAAGCAGAGTAACTCGCGCACTCATGGGTTCGAGTATGATGCGTTCGATTATACAGTCCACGCCGACGTGGTGGAATTGGTAGACACGCTACCTTGAGGGGGTAGTAGCGCAAGCTGTCCCGGTTCGAGTCCGGGCGTCGGCACCATCTTTTTGGTCTATAACCATGGCATGGCATCTTTTTTTCATTTGAATTGCTGTTCGTTTGAATGGACGATTTGAATGACTCATTTAGCAACATGCCTGACCAGCTTTTCTCGTAGCGAAGTCGCCTTTGACGGTGTGCTCGATCAGCCCTGTAGGAACAGAATCGATCAGCCTGATCGTTGCGTAAAAAACCTTTGCGTTTTTGCAGCAAAACACTGCTTTATCTGCGATAATTGGGGGTTGGGTGCGGCTTTGCGGAGGAACCACCATGCTAGCTAACTATTTTCCAGTATTGTTGTTCATAGCTATCGGCTTGACCGTCGGTGTTGTGTTGCTCAGTGCCGGGTTCCTTATTGGCCCATCCAATCCTGACCAACAGAAAAACTCACCCTACGAATGTGGCTTCGAGGCATTTGAGGATGCGCGAATGAAATTCGACGTGCGTTATTACCTGGTCGCCATATTGTTCATCATTTTTGATCTGGAAATTGCGTTTCTGGTTCCATGGGCGGTCGTGCTGGACAGTATCTCTGGGGAGGCTTTTGCGGCTATGGCCCTGTTCCTGTTTATTTTGGTTATTGGTTTTATTTACGAGTGGAAAAAAGGGGCTCTTGAGTGGGAATAGAAGGCGTATTGGAAGAGGGGTTTGTTACCACTTCTGCCGACAAGCTAATTAACTGGGCCCGAACCGGATCCATGTGGCCAATGACTTTCGGTCTGGCTTGCTGTGCTGTTGAAATGATGCACGCGGGTGCGGCTCGATACGACCTTGACCGGTTTGGCGTTATTTTTCGTCCCAGTCCAAGACAATCAGACGTCATGATTGTTGCCGGCACACTGGTGAACAAAATGGCGCCGGCTCTGCGCAAAGTTTACGATCAAATGCCCGATCCCAAGTGGGTTATCTCGATGGGCTCGTGCGCAAACGGTGGTGGTTATTATCATTACTCTTACGCGGTGGTGCGCGGTTGCGATCGCATCGTACCCGTTGATGTCTATGTGCCCGGTTGCCCGCCAACTGCGGAAGCGTTGCTGTACGGCATCATGCAGCTGCAAAATAAAATTCGTAACACCAACACCATTGCACGCTGACTGGCGCGCTAAGGATTAACGATGAGTTCTCGACAACAGCAGATGTGCGAGCAACTGCAGACGCTATTTCCAGACAACGATTCGATTCATGTCGACATCGATGTGGTGAGCATGTCTGTCGCACCAGAAAAGCTGATTGAAACAGCAATCCAATTACGCGACAACCCGGCTTGTGCGTTTGCACAGTTAACCGATCTGTGTGGTGTTGATTACGCAACGTACGGTCAAAGCGAGTGGTCCACCGAGACAACCTCTGATGCCAGCTTCAGTCGTGCTGTGAGTTCATCGGGTGTTGGCTCGCTGACATTTAACACAGGCTTGGATATACCCAAACTGAGTCATTCACGTTTTGCAGCAGTCAGTCATCTGTTATCGCTCGATCACAATGTGCGCCTGCGATTGCAATGTATGGCACCTGACGACGATATTCCCATGGTGCCCTCACTCACTTCGGTATGGTCGTGCGCTGACTGGTTTGAGCGCGAAGCATTCGATCTGTTCGGTATTTTATTCGATGGCCACAACGACCTGCGACGTATCTTAACTGACTACGGTTTTACCGGACATCCGTTCCGCAAAGACTTCCCATTGATTGGTAATGTCGAAATGCGTTACGACCCGGTGAAAAAGCGTGTGGTTTATGAGCCGGTAACAATCGAACCCCGTGTGTTGGTACCGCGTGTTATTCGCGAGGACTCTCGATACGAAAGCGGTGAAGTACCAGCTGAGGAAGATGCCAACAATGCCTGAGATTCGTAACTACACGCTGAACTTTGGTCCACAGCATCCGGCCGCCCACGGCGTATTGCGCCTTGTATTAGAGATGGATGGTGAGGTTGTTGAGCGTGCTGACCCGCACATCGGGCTGTTGCATCGCGGCACAGAAAAACTCGCTGAAAGCAAACCGTATAACCAGAGTATTGGTTACATGGACAGACTCGACTACGTCTCCATGATGTGTAACGAGCATGGTTATGTTCTGGCCATAGAGAAACTGTTGGATATCGAAGTCCCTGAACGAGCGCAATATATCCGCGTTATGTTTGACGAAATTACGCGCTTGTTAAACCACTTGATGTGGCTCGGCGCACACGGTCTTGATGTCGGGGCAATGTCGATGTTTTTGTACTGTTTCCGCGAACGTGAAGATTTAATGGATTGCTATGAGGCGGTGTCCGGTGCTCGTTTGCATGCAACGTATTATCGTCCCGGTGGTGTTGCACGTGATCTGCCCGATCGTATGCCGCAATACGAAGCATCGAAGTGGCGTAGCGTGTCAAATGCGGAAAAAATGAATGAAGCTCGTGACGGTTCCATGCTCGACTTTATTGAAGATTTTACCAATCGTTTTCCAGGTTACGTCGATGAATACGAAACCTTGTTAACTGATAACCGCATTTGGAAACAACGCACCGTGGGCATTGGCGTTGTTTCTCCTGAGCGTGCTCTGCAGCTGGGTTTTACAGGTCCTATGTTGCGTGGCTCGGGTATTGAGTGGGACTTGCGTAAAAAACAACCCTACGAAGTGTACGACAAGATGGAATTTGATATTGCTGTTGGTACTAACGGTGACAGTTACGATCGCTATCTGGTTCGTGTTGAAGAGATGCGCCAGTCAAACCGAATTATCAAGCAATGTATCGGGTGGTTGCGTAACAACAAAGGACCGGTACTGACCGAAGACCATAAAATTGCACCACCACGTCGTGCCGACATGAAGGGTGATATGGAAGCGCTGATTCACCATTTTAAACTGTTTACCGAAGGTTTTTGTTTGCCGGCAGGCGAAGCCTATGCGGCGGTTGAGCATCCAAAAGGTGAGTTCGGTTGTTACCTTATTTCAGATGGGGCCAACAAGCCTTATCGCCTGAAAGTGCGTGCACCCGGCTTTGCTCATTTGGCATCCCTGGATGAGATGGCGAAAGGGCATATGCTTTCAGATGTGGTCGCTATCATCGGTACACAAGATGTCGTGTTTGGTGAAATCGATCGATGATTGTCTTAATGATTAAGGTGGCGATTAAAGCGATGCCAAGAGGCACGGTTAGACTGACAAGTAAAGCTAAAAGGGCGAGCGCATGAGTTCCTTACCTTCAGATGTCACGTTACCAGACCCGGCGGATGTGCTGAATCAACATTCGATTGACGAAATCACTGAAGCCATGGCTTTGTTTCCGGACGATCAAAAGCAAAGCGCTGTGCTTGCAGGCTTGCATGTGGCGCAGCATCAGAACAAAGGTTTTTTAACCACTGAGCTGATGGATGCTGTGGCAGCTATGCTCGACATGCCGCCAATAGCAGTGTACGAGGTCGCCAGCTTTTACTCGATGTACGAAACCAAACCGGTTGCTCGTCATAACGTGGCCATCTGTACCAACATCAGTTGCATGTTGATGGGTTCAGATACCATCGTTAATCACGTTGAAAAAAAATGCGGTATCAAGCTTGGTGAGAGCACGCCTGATGGACGTATTTATTTAAAAGTCGAAGAAGAGTGTCTGGCAGCGTGCTCTGGTGGACCCATGATGCAAGTCGATCACAAATACCACACCAATCTCACCACCGAAATGGTCGATGAGATATTGGACTCGCTGGACTGATGTGCAACTTAACGTACAACCCAGTGCGCAAATCAGTGCGCAACCCAGTGGGTAACTTAAGGGCTACTAAAGCATGAGTGTTCCTCCACAGAATCAAGTTTGTTACACGACACTGCAGTTCGATGAGCCGTGGACATACGAAAATTATTTAAAAGTGGGTGGCTTTAAAGCCATCCAAAAAATCGTTGATGAAAATCTCTCACCAGACGACGTTGTCGACATTGTTAAAGAGTCCGGGTTACGTGGACGAGGTGGTGCAGGGTTTCCAACTGGCCTGAAATGGAGCTTCATGCCTAAAGAGAGCCCGCAAAGTTATTTTGTGGTTAATTCTGACGAGTCAGAACCCGGCACCTGCAAAGACCGTGACTTAATAAGGTTTAATCCTTACGCCTTGGTTGAAGGTATGGTGATTGGTTGTTACGCCATTCGCGCCAGCGTTGGTTACAACTACATGCGCGGCGAATTTATGGATGAGGTGTACACGCGTTTTCAGAATGCGTTAAAAAAATCCTACGAGGAAGGCTGGGTCGGTAAAGATATCAAAGGCAGTGGTATCGATATAGAAGTTATCGGCACGCTCGGCGCTGGCGCCTATATATGTGGTGAAGAAACCGCCTTGCTTGAGTCGCTGGAAGGTAAAAAAGGTCAGCCTCGATTTAAGCCACCTTTTCCAGCAGGCTATGGCTTGTATGGCAAACCCACCACCATCAACAACACCGAATCAGTGGCTTCCGTGCCAGCTATTTTGCGCAACGGACCAAAATGGTTCGCCGACATGGGTATCGAAAAAGCCGGTGGGCAAAAGTGTTTTTCTGTATCTGGCCATGTTGCCAAGCCAGGTAACTTTGAAATTAATTTAGGCACACCGTTTAGCGACTTGCTTGAGCTTGCCGGTGGTATGAAAGACGGGATTGCATTAAAAGCGGTTATACCGGGCGGCTCTTCGGTTCCGGTTGTGCCCGGTGATCAAATGATGCAAACCAATATGGACTACGATTCAATCGGTGAAGTAGGCTCCATGTTGGGTTCGGGTGCTGTCATCGTTATGAATGAAACCACAGACATGGTGCAAGCACTGCGTCGACTATCGCGTTTTTACTTCTCCGAAAGCTGTGGACAGTGCACGCCATGTCGTGAAGGAACCGGCTGGTTGTATCGCATGCTGACGCGCATTGTTGAAGGCAAGGGTTTGCCCGAAGACATCGATAAGCTTGAGGATGTTGCTGGCAAAATCGCAGGGCGCACCATTTGTGCCTTGGGTGATGCTGCTGCCATGCCAGTGCAGAGTTTTGTTAAGCACTATCGCCACGAATTTGAATACTACATTGAGCACAAGCGAAGCCTGGTTGGCGAAAAGCTTGGTGCTGTAGCTTAAGACTTATAGACACTATGAGCGACGACGACATATCGATAACCGTTGATGGCCAGCCGCTGACCGCGAAGCGTGGTCAGATGCTAATTGAGGTGACCGATGCTGCGGGCATTGATGTCCCGCGATTCTGTTATCACAAAAAGCTTTCGGTCGCGGCAAATTGCCGCATGTGTTTGGTTGAAGTGGAAAAAGCCCCGAAGCCGCTTCCTGCTTGTGCAACTCCTGTCATGCCAGACATGGTCGTCAAGACTAAATCGAAACTTGCCCGCGAAGCCCAGCAGGGCACCATGGAATTTTTGTTGATCAACCATCCCCTGGATTGTCCCATTTGCGATCAGGGTGGTGAGTGTGAATTGCAGGATGTTGCTATGGGCTATGGTGGCAGTGCATCGCAATACACGGAAGGCAAACGTGTGGTGATGGACAAGTATATCGGTCCGTTAATCGCTACCGAAATGACCCGCTGTATTCATTGCACTCGTTGTGTTCGCTTCGGCGAAGAGATCGCCGGTATACGCGAACTGGGCGCCACTGGGCGTGGTGAAGATGTTCGCATTGGCACATACATCGAAAAATCGGTTGTCTCTGAAGTGTCCGGTAACGTCATTGATATTTGTCCGGTGGGTGCGTTAACGGCACGTCCATCTCGCTACACCGCGCGCTCATGGGAACTTAATCAAGCCCCGGCAATTGCGCCACACGACAGTGTTGGTTCTAACGTGTTCGTGCATATCGACGGCAGTAAGGTCAATCGCGTAATCCCGCGTGAAAATGAAGCGGTAAACGAGGTCTGGATTTCAGATCGTGATCGCTTTAGTTATCAAGGCCTGGGCAGCACGGACCGTGTTACCAAACCGATGGTGCGGGTTGACGGTGAGCTGCTTGAATCAGACTGGTCCACAGCATTAGATAAAGCTGCTGAGATTTTAAAAGCGGGTGGTAACGAATTGGGTGTATTGGCTTCACCTTCGCTACCGATTGAAGAATTGTTTGTGACACAAAAGCTGGCGCGAGCAATGGGTTCTAACAACATTGATCATCGTCTGGGACAAACTGATTTTACCGCACAAGATGAAAGCCCGGTTATGCCATGGTTGGGTATGGAGTTATCTGAGCTTGAAACTTTAGATGCCGCTTTGCTGGTGGGTTCTAATATTCGTAAAGACCAGCCCATTGCAGCTCTGCGTTTAAGAAAGTCTGCGTTGAAGGGTGGCAGAATCAGTTTTATCAATCCTAAAACGTTCCCCTTGCATTTTGATGCGCAAGAATTAATAACCGCGCGTTACGATCACCTGGTCAATGAGCTGGGTTGTGTGGCAAGTGCTGCTGGTGCCAACATTGGCGCACTAGACAACGCACCAAAGTTTAATGTAAGCGAACAACATCAGCGTATTGCTGATGCATTAAAAGATGGCGAGCGAACGGCTGTGATGTTAGGCAACATCGCTGTGCAGCATCCCTCGTTTGCACAACTACAATATTTGGCTGGACAGTTATCGGTTGCAACCGGTGCTACGTTTTCCATGTTGCCAGAGCGGGGCAATACCGCTGGTGCCTGGTTAGCAGGCGTAGTGCCTCATCGTTTAGCAGGTGGTGAAGCTGCGAGCAAAACCGGTATGCACGCCCGTGACATGCTGGAAAAAGGCTTAAAACACTTTTTGCTGGTTGGTGTTGAACTTGAATTTGATGCGGCAAATCCGGCCATGGCTGTAAGCACGTTAAGTAAAGCAGATGGTGTGGTTAGCATCAGCGCTTTTTTAAGTGACTCCTTACGTGAACATGCTGATGTCGTTCTGCCTATGGCAACGTTTCCGGAAGGCTATGGCACCTATGTTAACGCTACCGGTAATTGGCAAACTGCTAATGGTGTGTCTTTGCCACCAGGCGATGCCAGACCAGTATGGAAAATCATGCGTGTGCTGGCCGAATCACAATCACTGTCAGGCTTTGACTATGAAAGCCCTGAAACTCTGACCCGTGAAGCTCAGCAAGCATGCAGTTCGGTGAAACTGAATAACGTCACTGACATGAAGGGTGTGAGCTATGTTGGTCACTCCAGCGATGCGTTACTAAGAGCCGGCGAAACCCCAATCTACGCAACTGACCCATTGGTGCGTCGTTCCCAGCCCCTGCAAAAGTCAGCCGATGGCAAGCAAGCGTTTGCGTCTATGGCGCAAAGCGAACTTGATCGCTTAAAACTGAACGATGGCGACACGGTTAACGTAAAGCAGGGAGGTGGTCACGCAACCTTGCCTGTTCGTTTGGACAACGCAGTGCCGGTCGGTTGTGTGTGGGTGCCGGCAGGACTGCCGCAAACTCAAAATCTGGGTGAGGTGTTTGCAGCGGTTGAGGTGCAAAAAGCATGATTGATGGAATCCTCTTAACCATTGTCACCGTACTCAAAATTCTTCTGGTGCTGGTGCCGTTAATTATCAGCGTGGCTTATCTGACGCTGGCTGAACGTAAAGTCATTGGTTCAATGCAAGTGCGCGTTGGACCAAACCGGGTTGGTTGGAAAGGCTTAGGCCAGCCTTTCGCCGATATGTTTAAGTTGATGACCAAAGAGATCATCATCCCGACTAACTCCTCCAAGTTTTTATTTCTTGGAGCGCCGATTTTATCGCTGGCGCCGGCCTTGGCAGCATGGGCTGTAATACCGTTTGCAGATGGCTGGGTGTTGGCTGATGTCAATGCAGGCCTGCTTTATATACTGGCCATGACATCGCTTGGTGTTTACGGGGTTATCATCGCCGGCTGGGCATCCAACTCCAAGTACGCGTTTTTAGGTGCCATGCGCTCAGCGGCCCAAATTGTTGCATATGAGATCGCCATGGGCTTTGCGCTTATTGGCGTATTAATGGTGGCGGGTAGTTTAAACCTGGGCGATATTGTTCGGGCTCAAAGCGGCGGATTCTTCAGCTGGTTTTTAATTCCATTGTTTCCATTGGCTGTTGTTTATTTTATTTCAGGTGTTGCAGAAACCAATCGTGCACCGTTTGATGTGGCCGAAGGCGAATCAGAAATTGTCGCAGGATTTCACGTCGACTATTCGGGGATGGCCTTTGCGGTTTTCTTCCTGGCTGAATACGCCAACATGATTATGATCGCGGCCCTTACCGCCATATTGTTTCTTGGCGGCTGGATGTCTCCCATTGATGGCTTCGGTGATGGCATCCACTGGTTTTTGATTAAGACGGCTTTCTGCCTGTTCTTATTCTTATGGTTCCGCGCCACTTTTCCACGCTATCGTTACGACCAAATCATGCGACTGGGTTGGAAGGTGTTTATTCCAGTGACCATTGTGTGGATTGCGGTTGTTGGGTTTGCGATTTATTTCGAACTTGGCCCCTGGTTTCAAGTGCGCGCTAACGGGATGCTCTAATGACTGGCTCTATTAAAGATTACGTCAAAACGTTTGCGCTTTGGGAGTTGCTCAAAGGCATGCGCTTAACGGGTAAGTATTTTATTTCCAAAGGGATAACCATTCAGTACCCTGAAGAAAAAACGCCACAGTCGGCACGCTTTCGCGGATTACACGCTCTGCGTCGCTATCCCAATGGTGAAGAGCGGTGCATTGCCTGCAAGTTGTGCGAAGCGGTGTGCCCGGCACTGGCCATTACCATCGAATCGGAGCAGCGCGCCGACAACACGCGCCGCACAACGCGCTACGACATCGATTTGTTTAAATGTATTTTTTGTGGTTTCTGCGAAGAGGCTTGTCCTGTCGACTCAATCGTTGAAACTCGTATCTTCGAATATCACTTTGAAAATCGCGGCGAACAAATCATGACCAAAGACAAGTTACTTGCCATTGGTGACAAGTACGAAGATCAGATCGCCGCTGATCGCTCTGCAGACGCTGCGTTTCGCTAGGATACTGCCCGTGAGTTTTGAACTGTTTATTTTTTACGTGTTCGCAGCCATTCTGGTGTTTGCCGCGTCCAGGGTTATCACCGTAAACAATCCGGTGTTTGCAGCCATGTTTCTCGTGCTGACATTTTTCACCTGCGCTGGTATCTGGATGCTGCTGGAAGCAGAGTTTCTGGCCATCACATTAGTACTGGTTTATGTCGGTGCCGTTATGGTGTTGTTTTTGTTTGTTGTGATGATGCTGGACATCAACGTCGCACCCTTACGCGAAGGCTTTGTTAGTTACCTCCCGGTCGGAGCCTTGGTTGGTGCCATCATGCTTATTGAAATGGTTTTTCTGATCACCCAACGCTATTTTAAAAACGAGCAGTTTCCAGCACCAGAGCGGGCCGGGGCAGATGTCAGTAACACCCAGGAGCTGGGCCGCCTGTTGTATAGCGAGTATCTCTTTCAGTTTGAAATTGCTGCCGTCATATTGTTGGTTGCGATTGTAGCGGCTATTGCCTTAACCATGCGTCGCCGACCAGATACCAAGTATCAAACACCGTCAGAGCAGATTTCCGTGAATAAATCAGATCGTTTGCGCATTGTGCAGATGCCGTCTGAAAAACGCTAAGGGCTGGAATTACAGAACATGATTTCACTGTCTCATTATTTAGTGCTAGCCGCGCTGTTGTTTTGCTTAAGTGTGGTCGGCATATTTTTAAATCGTAAAAACGTGATTATCCTGCTCATGTCGATCGAACTGATGTTGTTGTCGGTTAATTTAAATTTTGTCGCGTTTTCTCATTTTCTGGGCGATGGTGCTGGCCAAATATTTGTTTTCTTTATTCTTACGGTAGCTGCCGCAGAGGCGGCCATCGGTTTAGCGATTTTGGTGGTGTTGTTCAGAAACAGACAAACCATCAATGTTGCCGACCTTGATCACTTGAAGGGGTAGGACATGAAATTTTTCTATACCCTTATTCCACTAGCGCCTTTGTTTGCGGCTATCGCTGCGGGTTTCTTTGGCAAGCGTCTGGGTCGGGTTAACTCTCACCGGGTGACCATTGCCGGGGTTGGCCTGGCCTTTCTGCTTTCCTGTGTGGCGTTCTTCATCGTTGTTATGGGTGATGCACCGGTATTTAACGAAACGCTGTACACCTGGATGGTCAGTGGCGGCATCAGCTTTGAAATCGGCTTCATGGTTGATAACCTCACCGTACTCATGATGTTAGTGGTGACTTTTGTCTCGCTCATGGTGCATATCTACACCATCGGCTACATGGACGAGGACCCGGGCTATCAGCGCTTTTTTAGCTATATCTCGCTATTTACTTTCTCCATGCTCATGCTGGTTATGTCGAACAACTTTCTGCAGTTGTTCTTCGGCTGGGAAGCCGTGGGTTTGGTGTCTTATCTGTTGATTGGTTTCTGGTTTAAAAAAGAGACTGCGATCTTTGCCAATATGAAGGCTTTCCTGGTTAACCGTGTCGGTGACTTTGGATTTTTGCTCGGTATTGCCGGTATCGTTTATTACACTAATAGTTTGTCTTATACCGATGCGTTCGCTGCCAAAGATGCCATAGCAGGGCAAACCATGACAATATTGGGCGGCGTCGAATGGCAGGCCATTACCGTTATCTGTATTTGTTTGTTTATCGGCGCTATGGGTAAGTCCGCGCAAGTGCCATTGCACGTGTGGTTGCCCGATTCTATGGAAGGCCCGACACCGATCTCGGCACTGATACACGCAGCCACCATGGTTACTGCTGGTATTTTTATGGTGTCTCGCATGTCACCGCTGTTTGAATTGTCTGAAACGGCATTGAGTTTTGTGCTTATTATCGGGTCGATCACGGCGTTGTTTATGGGCTTCATGGGCATTATTCAAAATGACATCAAGCGTGTGGTTGCTTATTCAACGCTGTCGCAGTTGGGCTACATGACAGTGGCTTTGGGTGTGTCTGCTTATTCGGCTGCCATCTTCCATTTAATGACGCACGCGTTTTTTAAAGCGCTGCTGTTTCTTGCTGCAGGTGCTGTCATTATCGCTTTGCATCACGAGCAGGACATTCGCAAAATGGGTGGCCTGAAAAAGTACATGCCAATCACTTATTGGACATCCCTGATTGGTTCATTGGCTTTGATAGGTTTTCCGGGCTTGTCCGGGTTTTTCTCAAAAGACATCATTATTGAAGCTGTTCACAAGTCCACCATTACCGGTGCCGGTTTTGCGTATTTCTGTGTTCTTGCTGGTGTGTTCATTACGGCTTTCTATTCGTTCAGAATGTTCTTTCTGGTGTTCCACGGTAAAACTCGCATGGACAAACACACCGCGGAGCATGCACATGAACCACCTGGTGTTGTTACCTGGCCACTCATACTGTTAGCCATACCGTCTATTGTCATTGGCTGGATGACAGCGAGTAGTGTGGTGTTTGGAGACTACTTTAACGATGCAATTGAGGTACTACCTGAACACGACGTTATTGCCAAACTGGGTGAATATCACGGTGGACTGGGATTCATCGTACATGGGTTCCAAGGGCCTGCAGTGTACTTGGCAGCTGCGGGTGTGATTTGCGCCTGGGTGTTTTATCTTGTGTCTCCGGGAATACCGGCCAAGATCGATAGCAAGCTGGGTTTCTTCAGACGCATATTGGAAAACAAATACGGCTTTGATGATTTTAATCAATCGGTGTTTGCGGCTGGCAGCGTAGGTTTAGGTCACAAGTTATGGAAAGTGGGCGACATGGGCATCATTGATGGCGCCATAGTTAATGGTTCTGCAAAAGGCGTGGGTCTGTTCGCTGGCTTTGCCCGATTCTTTCAATCGGGTTATTTATATCACTATGCGTTTGCGATGATTGTTGGTTTGCTTGGCTTGCTGACATGGTTCCTGTTCAACTAGTGGGCTTGCCATTAGTTATTCCTTTTTTGGTATGCAAGATTAGTATGCAAGCAAACAACATCAACATGCACTTATTCGGACTGAAGCCGTGACAGATTCCAGCTCAATCATTCTCAGCTTGACCATCTGGATTCCCATACTCGGGGGTCTGGCAATCATTGCCATGGGCAATGCGAAGTCGCGGCCGTTTGCATTAGGGGTATCGGTTCTCACTTTACTCGCAAGCTTGCCGTTGTATTTGGGTTTCGATAAAACCACGGCGGCGATGCAATTCACTGAAAAGGCTGCCTGGTTAACCAGCTTTGATATTAACTATGCTCTGGGGGTCGATGGTATCTCCATGCCACTGATTATTCTGACTACCTTGATCAACGTTATTGTGGTGATATCGGCATGGGAAGTCATCAAAGATCGACCAGCAATGTATCTGGGATCGTTTCAGATCATGACAGGCTTAATGGTCGGTGTGTTCTCTTCACTAGACGCTATTTTGTTTTATATCTTTTTTGAAGCCACGCTAATCCCGATGTTTTTGATAATCGGTATCTGGGGTGGGCCCAATCGCGTTTATGCCACTGTAAAGTTTTTCCTTTACACCTTTTTAGGTTCGGTGTTTATGCTCATTGCTCTTATCTACTTATATATGGAAGGGCAGACCTTTAGCATTCTTGGCATGCACACACTTGAACTTGGCGAGCAGCAACAGTTCTGGATTTTTCTTGCGTTCTTTGCAGCTTTTGCGGTCAAAATTCCGATGTGGCCGGTCCACACATGGTTACCAGATGCGCACGTGGAAGCACCGACTGCAGGCTCTGCCGTACTGGCGGCCATTATGCTGAAAATGGGTGGCTATGGTTTTTTACGATTTAGTTTACCGATTACCCCCGATGCCAGCGCGAAGCTGGACATATTCATGATCACGATTTCACTTATCGCCGTGGTTTATATCGGTTTTGTCGCCCTGGCGCAGCGCGACATGAAAAAGCTTATTGCTTATTCATCGATATCGCACATGGGCTTTGTCACCCTGGGTATTTTTATCGCGTTTATATTAATTGGCAAAGGCGATACAGCAGGGGTTGAGCTGGGCATTGAAGGTGCAATTATGCAAATGATATCGCATGGTTTCATCTCGGCTGCCATGTTCTTGTGTGTCGGTGTTATGTACGATCGAGTGCACAGTCGTGAAATTGCAGATTACGGCGGGGTGATTAATACCATGCCGTACTTTGGTGCCTTCATGATTTTCTTTTCCATGGCTAACGCAGGCTTGCCGGGCACTTCAGGTTTTGTTGGTGAATTCATGGTCATACTGGCCAGCTTTAAAGCCAATTTCTGGATTGCTTTCCTGGCCGCGTTAACGCTTATCCTGGGTGCCGCTTATACCTTGTGGATGGTAAAGCGCGTGATTTTGGGAGAGATAGCCAACGACAAAGTGGCAGCGCTTACCGATATTAATCGCCGTGAGTTCTGGATGCTGGCCATATTGGCCGTGTTTGTTCTGTTGCTGGGCGTGTTCCCAAATGTGATTGCCAGCGTCATGCATGTATCGGTTGAGAACCTGGTGCAACACATTTCAATTTCAAAGTATTAGGCGCGCAACATGGATAATATACAGATTGCTACGCCAGAAATTTTTCTACTCACAGCCACATGTGTGGTGCTGGTAGTAGGCCTGTTTCTGAAACCAGAGCAACGTCAGCTTAATTACTGGATGGCGCAGGCAACATTAGTGGTAACGCTCATCATGTCGTCATCCCAAATCGGTGACGCTCCGGCTTCGGCCTTTGCTGGCGCTTACGGTATCGACGTCATGAGTGCAAGTTTAAAAAGCTGGATACTGGCCATTGTGTTTGGTGGATTCCTGTATTCACGCGATTACCTGAGCGAGCGCCAAATTGCTCGTAGCGAATATTATGTATTAGGTTTATTTGGTACAGCGGGCATGATGATCATGGTGTCTGCAACCAACATGCTAACCATTTATCTGGGTCTTGAATTACTGGCCCTGTCGCTATATGCGATGGTGGCTTTGTATCGCGACAATTCATCTGCAGCAGAAGCTGCCATGAAGTATTTTGTTCTCGGCGCTTTGGCATCAGGCATGTTGCTGTACGGAATTTCCATGATTTATGGCGCAACCGGGTCACTAAATCTTGCTGTGGTAAACGAGGTGCTGGTCGGTGGCAGTGAGCGCAGTGTCGGTGCACGATTTGGGCTCGTATTTGTGGTGGTTGGGCTGGCGTTTAAACTGGGTGCTGTGCCATTTCATATGTGGGTGCCAGATGTTTACGATGGTGCGCCAACATCAGTGACCTTATTTATCTCCACAGCGCCTAAAATTGCAGCCTTTGCCATGCTAATCAGGCTATTGGTTGATGGCTTGCCTGTCTTGCATGCTGACTGGCAGCAGATGTTGTCGATACTGGCAGCGCTTTCCATGATAGTGGGCAACCTGGTGGCCATTGCGCAAACCAACATCAAACGTATGCTGGCTTACAGTACGATTTCGCACGTGGGCTTTTTGTTGATGGGTATCGTAGGTGCCAGTGCAGAAGGCTATAGCGCTGCCATGTTTTACGCCATCGTTTATGCCTTCACGACGCTGGCCGCATTCGGTGTTCTTCTGGCCTTGTCACGCGATGGCTATGAGGCGGTCAATCTGAATGACTTGGCAGGCCTTGGCAAACGCAATGTATTACTCGCTGGCGTCATGATGCTTGCCATGATCTCGCTGGCTGGTGTGCCACCTTTGGTGGGCTTTTATGCAAAGCTGTCAGTGCTTAAAGCGGCTATCGGTGGTGGTTACATGTGGTTGGCCATTGTCGGCGTGTTTATGTCGGTAATAGGTGCGTTCTATTATCTGCGCATCATCAAGCTGATGTTTTTCGACGAACCCATTGTTAAAGCCGAAGTTAATGCAGCTTCCGATGTTTCTGCAGGTTTAGCCGTTAATGGATTGGCGCTTGTGGTGTTTGGTGTGATGCCAGGCCTTATAATGGGGGCGTGCGTTGCGGCGTTTGGTTGATTGTTCACGCTAATTAAGCGAAAGGGCTTGTCTCAAACTGATAACTCCCCTATAATTCTCCGACTCAGGTGCGGGGTGGAGCAGTCTGGCAGCTCGTCGGGCTCATAACCCGAAGGTCGTAGGTTCGAATCCTACCCCCGC
>ENA-ORXR01000480-ORXR01000480.1-marine-metagenome-genome-assembly--contig:-NODE-480-length-54322-cov-10.277556_pt1 | contig 54322 bp, 39 predicted proteins | sample MGYA00237866_ERZ511479 | MGnify/ENA metagenome assembly ERZ511479
CTACGTTTTTTGCCTTGATCCATTTTGAACAATTCTAAATCCTTTTCCGTCATCTAAAAATAGAAATGGTATAAGATACAATGCTCTCCATAATGATTTTCAATTCTTTCTTCATAGACATGGGCGATCCCCCATGCTTTATTGGAAAATAATTTTATGTTACCTGAAAACTTTTATCTAGCCATATTATTTTACCGAATTCAATAACTTGATCCGACTATCATCATCTTTGATAAATGATTCTAACTCATAAAGGTTTTTATAGCCATAACCGTACAGGTTGATAAAAGTAGGTATATTCAATGCAAGGGGTGCTATCTTAGTTGCAAGGGCAGGACTATTACTTTCAAAATTATTATTACAGTAGATTAATATTCTAGATTGCTTATCAGGGATTACCGACGCTAATTTTTGTGTTGTGAAATCCGAAAAATTCAGATGAATAGCGCCTTTTACATGTACCTCATCATATGCTTTCTTAGATCTTGTATCTAGGATTATCGTATGCTCATCTTTTGCCATTTCGTTAAACTTAGCAAGATCTATAAGCCTATCTTTTCTGTAAAGATCAACCTCTCTACTTAAGCTTACAAATCCCTTATAATCAACATTCGCAGGATCATCTACTGAAGTTATTCCATCCTTGTTAAACCCCGCAAGTGTAAGTTGTTCCCGAAGTGATCGTATAATCTTATCATCTAGTGATACTTCTCCACCCAATTTTTCTTTCTCCTGCTCTGTATAAATGATTCGCTTTTTAGCTAGTGCGCTAATCTCAAGCTGAATAGATTTTCTTTTCTCTGATAAATTTTTAATATCAGATGCTAACTCACTTTTTGATTTGTTTCTATATGCCTCTGGTAGTTCTTTCACTGAATCCAGAATATCTTCGTCTTCTTCATAAGCATCTACAAGATCCCACTTCGTATTTTTGTATTGCGATTTTGATTTGAATATAGATCGCTTAGCAAAATTGGCTTTACCGTAATTACCTGCATTACTGTCTTGGGTTTTTAAATTCTCTAGAGACTTCTTACCTTCTTTTCCAAAATAAATATAGGTTTCATTAAGATCAGAATTTAGCATAGATATCCTATCATCATATGGAGAAGAGATGTGCACTGTTTTCTTATTCTGATCTATACTATTGTAAGACCCATCAGCTATTCTAGCACCACTCATCCACTCCAGATTTCTCCCTGTTTCATAATCTCCACAAAATATAGTATTTACTTTGACATTTTTCGCCCTAGCGTTATTACAAGACGATATATAAGAAACACCTCCCTGATCGAATGATTCGTTCCCTGCTATATAGATGGTTTTTAGTGATGATTTATTACTCCATTCTAACTCCGATAGACTAGCATGTATTACAGCACCGCAGTACTCTTCCCCACCATTAGTAGTGAGTGCAAACAGTTTCTCAGAAATCTGATCCACATCACTTGTAAAATCACTTACTCTTCTTATATAATGATGTGTAGAGGATAATCTGTCATTACCATACTCATAGAGCGCTATTTCAAATTTTGCATCCTTTCCATTTTTTGTAGCATTGGACAGCTCGTTTATGATATTCCAAAGTTGTCCCTTAGCTTGATCGATGAGACCATCCATGGAATTACTTGTATCTAGAAGTAATGCTAACTGGATATCAGCCCTATCACTTTCAGAATTGGGATTATCCTCTATATGATCTATATTTTCTAATGAGAGGAACCGATCTACGGAATTTCTTGCATACTGAACGGCAGGTGGCATAACTAAAAAAAGTAAAGCACAGAAGAATAATGCAAATATTGATTTCATAACAGTTATAATTTTGATGAATAAAATGAAATTTTGACTGAATCGTTAAAAACTATGCTCAAATTTCTAGATATTAAATAGAAGATAAAACAACAACTCCGTGAACACCACTATATAGCACGTGAAGGGGTCTGATGAATTGGTAAACGAGCTAATAATCGCAGTTTTTGGAAATCTCTACTAATAATAAGATGCTTATATTTGTAACATGAGGGGTCTAATCTTGATAATTATAAGTGTTGTAGCTATCTGCTTTTGCAGTGTAGAGACCCACGCTCAGAAAAAGATCAAAAGCAAAAGCTGGAAAAAAGAATATACTATAGAGGATGCCAAACAATCCGCTTCTACTAATCCAACAGAAGCAATAAAAATCATTTCTGAAATTATTACAACAGCTAAAGAGGAGAATCAGTCAGAACAGCTCATCGAGGCATATATACTTCTGGGTGATATAAATGAGGTCGCAGGTATCCCTACTCTTGCACTCGATAGATATAATCAAGCACTAGAGGTGATGACACGATCTAATACTATAGATCTCTTAGCGCCATTACAGCAGAAAAGAGGTTCCTTATTATTTGACATAAAAGACCCAGAAGCGCTAGCAGCCTATGAGAGTTGTATGAAAAATACTCAGGATGATCTCTTATATCATATCTGTTACGAGGGACTTGCCAATGCTGAAGATCAACAAGGTGATCAAAGTACAGCAATAGAAATACTGGACAAACTCGAGACCTATTACAAGGATAAAGATGCCAGCTCACTTGCACGTATCCAAGCTAGAAAAGCTATAATAGCAAGCTCACGAAAAGATATAGAAGGAGCTAAGATTAACTTTTCTAATGTCCAATCTAACTTTAAGAGAGCCCCAAATGAAGGAACCGTCTCTGATGCTGACTACGGAGTTATAGAATCTGCCAAGGAAGCGATTATTGCAGAAGAGGATGATATAGAAAAAGAAATAGACTATCTAGAAGAAAATATTGCTCCTCCTAATGCCAATGTAGAATATCAGATTATAGACCAAGTCCAACTGGCTGATGCGTACAATAGAAAAGGAGATATAAGTGCCGCTATAAAAAGTATCAATACAGCAAAGAACTTAATCAACAAAGAGGTGAAAAGTGAAACTGTTTCTGAATTATATAAAGAGGCTTCTAAGCTATCTGCTGCTCAAGGTCAATACGCACAGGCATTAGAAGAATATAAGCAATATGAGAATTCACAACAATTAGTTATTGCAAAAAAAGAAAGAGACTTAGAAAATAGAATAACATTATTAGAAAATCAGAAAACCATTGACATAAACGAAAACATCTACGACAGTAATCAAAGATTAGGCGTATCGGAAAAACGAGTGGTCAATTTCCAACAATATATCATATACCTCCTTTTATTATTACTCCTACTAGCGCTGGCAAGTGCATGGTGGATATATAAAAGTCTCCGCGCTAAAAACATAGCTAACAAAAAGCTAGAACTACAATCTCTACGAGCACAGATGAATCCTCACTTTATTTTCAACGCACTCAATTCTGTAAATGAATTTATAGCAACACAAGATGAGAAACAAGCAAACAAATATCTGACACAGTTCAGCAAACTTATGCGTAAGGTCTTAGAGCTAAACAAAAAAGATCTCATTCCTCTTTCTGAAGAACTGGAACTCACTGAACTATACCTCCAGCTAGAACACAGTAGATTCTTAGACAAGTTCGATTACACCTACAATATTGCCCCAGTCCTGAAGCAAGCAGATATTTCAGTACCACCTCTCTTACTGCAACCTTATATAGAAAATGCGATCTGGCACGGACTGAGGTATAAGGAAGAGAAAGGAAGACTAGAGGTAATGGCGGAACAAGAAGACAAGGAAGTAAAAATAACGATCAGAGATAATGGAATAGGAAGAAAGAAGTCCATAGAGCTAAAAACTACTAACCAGAAATTACACAAGTCGACAGGGATGAGAAACACCGCCTCTAGGATGGCTATAATCCAAGAGCTCTACGATAAGAACTTCTCTATAACAATAGATGAGGCTTATCCGAAAGCATCTGATGTAGGTACTCAGATCGTAATAAAACTAGCCAACTAATTATGACCAAAGCCACTTCCTATACCGTACTGATTGTAGATGACGAAGCATCTAGCAGAAAAAGTTTAACTGCCTTTGTAAATAAATATTGCAAAAGATTACGAATTATTGCAACGGCAGAAAACATCATAGAGGCTAAAAAGATCGTAGATGACCAAAACCCAGATATCTTATTACTAGATATAGAGATGCCTCACGGCAATGCTTTTGATCTGTTAGATCAGTATAGTGAGCTTCCTTTTCAGGTAATATTTATTACGGCCTTTAGCCAGTATGCTATACAGGCTTTTAACCTATCTAATGCTAGTTATCTGCTGAAACCAGTAGACATAGAAGAACTTATATCTGCTGTAGATAAAACTTGTAACAACTTAGATCACTCTATCCGATGGGAACACACGGCACAGTTACTAGAAGGTCTAAAAGAAAAGCAGCTTACAAAAATAGTCATCCCACTCATGGATGGTTTCCAAGTTATACAAACCCAAGACGTAATCTTTATAGAAGCTGCAGATAATTTTTCCACGCTTTACTTAGCATCATCACAAAAAGTAATGGCTTGTCGAAATCTCAAATTCTATGAAGAAAACCTATCCTCTAGTGGATTCCTTCGTATCCACCGTTCTACTCTAATCAATAAAGATCATGTCAGACAATACAATAAGGGATCAGGAGGTATCGTGACAATGAGTAATGGAAAACAATTAGATGTAGCAACATCTAGGAAGAAAGGATTTCTGGAGCATTTTACAGGATAGATTTTTTTTAAGCACTATTTCATAATTTGTCAAGCTTAGCATTTTCTTATCAACCAATCTATAATATCGGATATCTAACTTTCTCTGATAATTATCAGAAACATTAGCATCTTTAGTACGCAATCTTTTAGGGACAAAGTTGTTTTTGCCTATTCGTTTTGGGGATGTAAAATTTCGGGATAGAATGTCTATATCGTGTGATAGTAAACTGCGTCTCTGCGACCGAAGGAAGCAGATATGCTGTCTTATTTTCTGTTGTCAGTATACTTACTATTTTAATTTATTCGTAATAATGTTTTGTATTTACTTTATGGTTCATAAAAACTAAAGTCAAAAAGATATGTATGACGCCACTCATGATCAAATACCAAGTATTTAATTTAATACCTAAACCTATTATCATTAAAAATAAAAGTATCAAAATATAAATAGCCCATCTCTTTCTCAAATAGATAAATATGATTGTCAATATAATTGTAAGACTTAAAAGTGTTGCACCAATAGTAAAACTTAGATTAAAATTTGCTTGACTTAAATCATAGATATTGAATAATTGTCCAATCATAATCAACGTTAACCAAGTTGACACTAAAAATGAAAATTTATATTTTGGAGAAATAGATGAATTATATTTTTGAAATATGTCTTTATCAATATTATCATCCAATGGCTCAATATCATTTCTTTCTTTATTGCTTCTGCTATTTTTAAAATCTTGTGACTTGTTTATTATTTGTTCATAGTTTTGAATTAACAAGCTATATTCAAGCTCATTTAAATTTCTATCATTCAATTCAGACTGGTACACTTCAATATCAAGATCACTGTAAATTTCAGGATTCATTACAATCATTAAAAGTGTCAAGTCCGAGTATTTTTCAGTTGAATGTTCTAACATTTCTAAATTGATTATTTACTGTTGTTTTTCAGTATTGTGAAATTCTCTTGATCTTTATTAGAGATAATAATTCAAGCCAAAATATAAATTATGTTTATAATCTTGATCTACAATTTACTTCTAATTTTCAGTTACACATAACCTCTTCATATACTGCATCATCTACTTTATCAGAAAGTTCTAACTTTCTAAGGATCTCAGATTCTAATTCCAAATTATCTAAAGAAAACACCTATAAATGAGAAAGCCCTCACATTACTGTAAGGGCTTTCTGGTCTCTTATGGACTAAAAAAAAATATCCTAGTATCTTCTATTATATCCACCTCCACCACCACCGCCTCCACGGTTGTTGCTTCGGTTCTCTCTTGGCTCTGCTTTCTTAACAACAATTGTTCTTCCATCAACTTCAGCGTCGTTCAACTCGTTAATTGCGTTCATTGCTTCTTCATCATTAGGCATTTCGACAAAGCCGAATCCTTTTGATCTTCCTGTAAATTTGTCCATAATAATCTTAACAGACTCTATTTCTCCGTACTGTGAGAATGCGTCCTGTAAATCGGACTCTTGTGTGTCAAAGTTTAACTTTGCTACAAAAATATTCATAATAAATGTTTAAAAAATAATAATGTATAATATAAAAAATCGAAGGAAACAACGCGTTTCCCTAGATCGTATACAAATATAAGGATATTTCCTTGTTATTAGTTCCAAAATTCCTAAAATAGGTGAAAACCATGATAAAAACCCATGAAAACACGGTTAACTAAGGACTTTACGCATTCAAAAATAATAACATGTCAAATTCTTAGACCATTCTTCTTGATCGCATAATAATAGGCATATTACTTTAATTGCAGAAAAATGAGCCTAATTACTCAGTCATCGTACCATTAGATTCCTCTCAAATGTGCTAGACTATAATCACACCCTCCGTATCTCTGATGTATCTAAAAAAAAAGTGCTGAATGTGTAAAACATCCAGCACTATTTGTTTAACAAAACAAACCTATTATTTTATAAGAATCATTTTTTTCGTTATTTTCTTATTATCTGTTATCATATTATAGTAATACACGCCTGAAGAACTATTCAGTTGGTTCTTATCCACGCTTAGGGTATGCATACCAGCAGTATATTTCTTCTCTGATGTGTAAACTGTTCTTCCGTTAAGATCAACTATAGTTATCATTACCCTTCCGTCATCAGGGATGTAAAATTTGATATCTGTTGTTGCGTAAAATGGGTTTGGTGTATTCTGGAGTAATGCCGCTTTGTTTTCCTGAGTATATTTTTGGTCTCTATAGTTAAGATCTAGAGAACTTGTCTCTAGAGCCCCATTATATATCTCCGCAGGAACTACATCGTTCATCTGTACCGCTTCGTCTAAGTACAGAGACTGGAGCACTTCCACCTCTAATGTGATTTTAATGTTCTGAATATCTTCTGTAATGTTATTCCAACTGATCATTAATAATCCACGATCATTTACTGTCCAGTTTGCTTCACTGAAGTATGGAACAGATGCTTTGATATCTTGTAGCGAAACCATTGCAAGATCTACATCTAATGCCAGCTGAAAGCCTTCTATCTTATTATTCATGTCAATGTGCATATCGATAGATACATTTTCACCAGCTGTAAGCGCAACATTATCTAGATTGACAGTTACCGTTTCTACAGATCTAACGGCTATATCATTAGACTGTACAATATTAGAAACTGATCCATTTACATCTCCTATCTTTACACCTATAAAATCAGCTCCCATTTCATCTACATAGACATCGTCTATTTCTATCGTTGTAGGATATCCCCAAGGAATAGCTGCATCTGCAAACTCATACTGTGTAGGGATAAATTTCCAAGATTCGTTGTTAGGAAATTCAGTATAGATTCCCAAGATTAATTTTCTCAGTTCCACTAGGTCTATACCCGTAATATTATCTGAGTTATTGATATCCGCAGCGATCAACTTATAAGGAGATTCTATTGCTTGCAATCCTAAAACATGCTTTTGTATCAGTACCAGATCCAAGGTAGAAACACCATTGTTCGCATCATTATTCTTGGTAGGATGTAAAGAATACTCATTATAATAAGACACTTCATTGAAGGCATAAGATCCTTCTTCTGTCGTCATTTCCATCATGTTGTATTCTGTATCCGTATTGTATAACTCTACTTCCATATCTTGTAGACCGATTAATGATTCGTTCGTAACCATACCTTCCACTCTAGCCATGTTATCTGGACTATCTTCACATACGTTCAGTCCATTATCTTGTAGAAGTAACGTTACTTCACAGAAATCACGATTACCATCTGTATCATGCACCCACATCTGCAATGGAATAGACTGTGCTATACCGTTTTCTAGATCGTCACAGTTAAAAAACATGTTGGTCTGATTCCCTGCTTCGTTAAATGAATAACTTAGGTCTTCATCTTCGTCACAAGCATCGTAACTTTTAAAGTTAAAATCATTAGCCCAGACATTTGCGATACCATTTTCGTTAAGGACCCATATTACCTCAGTAAGACATACCGGTGTCGGAGCCTGATCATCTGTAATTGTAAAGCTCATAAAACACTGACTTATATTATCACAGTTATCTTCTGCTGTAAATATTGCTCTGTGTGTTCCCGTAGGATATACATCGCTTATTGTTTTTCCAGTTCCAGAATCGTTTATACTTGCATCGATAAACAAATCTACTTCCCAGGTAACTCTTAGTTGGTTATCAGGAGAACACTCATCTGTCACCTCTATTGTTAAAGATACTTCTCCTTCACAATCTCCTGTCGGAGGAAATGATTGCGATGGTGTACATCCTATAAATTCTGGGGGATCATTATCAGAAACTAGTATTTTCTGTGTATGTGAATAATAATTTACTGGCGTACTACACCAGTCTGCTATCGTCCACTTTCTAAGCACTTTTACACATACATCTTCTGTATTGTAAAACTTAAGATCATCATGTGAGATACCTATGTTAGAACATCCTGAATTATTCGTAAATAACGGTAAGCTATTTAATACTTCTGGATCTAGATCGTCATCATCACACTTATCTGTATCCAAATCTGGAGGCCATATTATATGTGCTTCAGTCAGTGGATCATTGTTCGTTATATTAATTCTCTGTGTACAGATACCACCATTACCATTATTATCCTCTACATTATATACAGCAAGAACATATCCTATACCACACTCATCTATAAATTCTGTGATTACTGGATCAGAAACATTAATGCCACAATTGTCTATAGCTGTAGGATCTTCTAGAAAATCTTCATAGTCTTCATCACAACCTATTGTTGTTTCGTCCGGACAATATATGATAGGATCTATCTTATCTTCTACAAGAACGAAAGCTTGACATATATTAAAGTTTCCTTCTGTATCTGTTACTCTTAGTTCTACAGTTACATATTCTCCAGCGTCTTCACAACAGAAATGTACCTGATCATCAAAGGTAAGATCCGATGGATTATGCGCAGGCAATTCATCACATTGAGAATCTGGTCTTCTTACTTCATATATAAGTTCTTGTCCACAGTCATCCCAACTGTGATCATCTATGCTCGTTGCAAATACAGAAGACCATCCAGACTCATCTATGCTTACTACTGTAAATCCTTCACATATAGCTATAGGTGGCGTAGCATCTACTACAAAAACATCCTTGGTACAGAAGTCATGATGACCGCATGCATCCCAGAAATCATATCTTATCCAACTACAACCTACCGGTAAGTTTTCTATAATAACTTCCCCATTAGCATTAGGTGGTACTTCTATATAATCTAATTGTAAATTAGCTTCTCCTAGTGCCTGAACATCCTCTACTGATTCACAAGGAATTCCATCTGGTAATATGGCATAACTTATCGTATAAGTTACCTCACTACAGTCATATATTATTCTAGGATTATCTATGGTTCCACCAGCTCCATGAACAGGAAGAGGCACATTATAATCTACACTACAAGAATTGATATCAGAGTCTATAAAATAGTAAGTATTACCACAGGCTATTATAGGTCCTTCTGTATCCTCTATTTTTATTGTCTGTCTATAGGTCGTATCTTCACCAGTACACCAGTCAAGTACGTGCCATTCTCTTAATTTTTTCAATCCTGCACCACATAATGGAAAATCATAATCTTGGAAATAGTATTGTATATTAGAACAGCCTATTAGTGATGGAAAGCCAGTAACTTCTGGATCCATACTAGGACCTCCTACTATACTTTCACAAGCTTGTACGAAGTCTTCAGGAAAGACTACATTTTCTATCAGTCCCTTCATTACATGAATCGTCTGTACGCAGGTAGAAACATTTCCATAAAAATCTGTAGCAGAAAAAGTTCTTCTTATGATAGATTCGTAATCTCCTGTGCACATAAGTACCTCTGTAGAATCCGCATTTGTTATGCCTGTCACGCCAGAACAGTCTGTAGCAGTAGCCATACCTAGAAACCCTGTCGATGTGGGTTCACCACAATCTATTGTCATATCTGCAGGACAAGAAAGTAGCGGCGGCAACTTATCTTCTACGATAATATACCCCCAACAAGTAAGATTACAATTATTAAATAATAGTGTTATACTAGCCTCTATCTGGAGACCAATATGGCTAGATGTTATCATAGCATTAGGTATAAGTGTTCCGTCAGCTAAGTATAAATTTACTTCATACTCACTATCTGGAAAATCAGGATTCTCTAATAACATATCTGGTGTTATTACTTCCTCACATTGATTATCCAATGAAACCTGTATACCGTCATTACATGCTAGTGTAAAGTCACACTGCGATGACGCACCTTGACTGAACATGAACAGTGCAAATACCATAGCTATAACTCTGCAGCTAGTAGCGTATTTAAGTAAGGTATTCTTCATTTCTTTAAATTTTAAATTGTATCGGTTTAAGTCAATTATATTTTGATTACTTAAGTAAAAGTTTTGAGTGAAGGCTTATGCCGGCTGTCGCCGACATAAGCACGTCAATCTTAAAAACCGTTACTTAAGTAATATCATTTTATTTGTTGCAGTATGCGATTTAGTTTCTAGCGTGTAGTACAGTATCCCCGAGGCTGCAATATTCTGAGTACTTAGACTCACTTCATTGTATCCTTGTGTATATGTTCCTCGTACTACATGTAAAACCTTACCTGTATAATCCATAATACTAAGTGTCGCTGCACCAGCTTCTGGAAGTACAAAGGATACTCTTGTCTTCTGCGAAAACGGATTAGGAATATTCTGATGAAGTGTAAAGATGTCATTACCCTCATTCGTTACTCGTAATTGTGTAGAATAGGTCTGGATTTCATCTGAAGAGACGCTATACATCTCAGGTGTAAGTTTATCATCTGATAGATATACTTTCCCTGCAAGATTACTTGATGTTAATGCTTGAGCTACTATGGTAAACAGTACCTCATACTCTCCTATCATTACCTTAGAATTTGTATTCCAACTGATCGCTACCTGACCATCCAGTACATTATAATGACCATCATTAATATTAAGCTTACCGGCTTTTATCGATTGGATCACTAATGACTCACTGTCTATATCTAGCATCATCTGCATACCCTCTAGTGACATAGCTTCTTCTAAGTATACTGGTATTTCTATAAGATCTTCAGTATGGAATGACTGGTCATCTATTGTTATCGATCTGTATTCTCTAGATCTATTTTCTATGATATGATCATTATTTGCTTGTGCTGAGAAATTGACATCTCCTATTTTTATGGCTACAAAGTCTGATCCAGTCATATCTGTATCCACCTGTGCATAATCTATCTGTTCTACAAATGGAAAGGGGATTTGTGGATCAGTGAACTCGAAGGACTTATCTACAAATCTCCATGACTGATTACCCGGTAGAACATCATATAATCCTAGGATTAATTTTCTCAGTTCTACTAAATCTATTGCCGTTACACTTTCAGAATTATTAGCATCTGCTGCTATAATCTTGTAAGGCGTATCTAACTTCTGTAAACCTAGAATATGTTTCTGTATCAGTACTAAGTCTAATGTAGAAACACCATTCAGTGGATTATCATTTCTTGCTGGTGATATACCGTAGCTGTTATACATATCTAATTCTGTAAATGCATAAGAACCATCTACATCAGTAAGATTAAATAGTGGTGTCTCAGAGGAAGAATTGTTTAGTCTTACTTCTACACCATCCACCATTATATCTTCTTCCGTATAGACATTACCTTTTATATCTATTCTCTGGCTAGTTGCGTTTTCACATACGTTGTTATTATCTTGTAGTATAAGATCAGAAGTACAAAACTCCGTATTACCAGCCTCATCTGTTACATAGATAGTAAGCTCTAATGTATCTACTGTACCACCATTCAGATCATCGCAATTAAATTCTAAGTTGGGTACAAAATTGTTTTCAGAGAAAGAGTAGATAAGATCTTCTGGATCTGTACAATTATCTGTTCCTTCTTTTATAAAGTCTGTCGCCCATATCTCTACTGTACCACCATCTTCATTAATTACCGTTACGATAGCATCTCTACATATGGGTGTCGGAGCCTTCGTATCAGATATTGTAAATACAGTTGTACAAGTATTGGTGTTACCACACTGATCTTCTACCGTCCATACTATTCTGTGTGTACCTGTTCCGAAAACACCTTCAAAGAAATTTTCATCTCCTACAAGCGTTGGACTATTATCTACTACATATCTCCACTTCAGATCATCACTAGCGGTACAATCATCGAAGGCCTGCACAACTATACTAAACTCAGCCGTACAATCTTGTTGGTCTAGGTTAGAGATAGAATAATTATCACAACCGGCAAAAAATTCTGGTGCATAATTATTTACTACTCTTATAGTCTGTGTGTATTCCCACTTTTCGTTAGTACACTCATCCCATACCTTCCATTTTCTCAAAATCTTTTTACATACACCATCCACATAATCAAAAACCACATCATCATAGGTACTTAAAACCTCGCTACATGCTACATTACTCAGTACTGGGTAATCAGAGCCCGCAGGCAAATTATCGGGATCGGCATCCGCGCCAACACATCCATCAAAATTATCTATATCGTTTGGCCAATCAATATCATTAATATCAAATGGATCTAGTATTTCTAAGTTTAATAACTGAGAACAATTGCTCTCGTTACCAGCATCATCAGTAGCTACAAACCTTCTAAGTACAGTAGTACCTGAGTTACATTCCTCATTATCTATAACAGGATCTAACTCCGTTATCGTTACACCACATTCGTCTGTAAATACAGGGAAGCCAAATAGTGTAAGATTAGTTAAATCCGAATCACAATCTATCGTCCTGGATGGTGGGCAAGATACTAGAACAGGTGGTATGTTGTCTTGTACCTGCACAATGACCATACACTCATTACTATTGCCCGCAGTATCCCAAACTCTGAGTCTTACTCTTATATCTTGTCCTACATCTTCACAACAGAAATGAACTTTCTGTCCCCATCCTAGAGGACCTCCACAAGGAGCACCATCCATTCTTATAACTTCTAGATGATGTATAGAACAGTTATCCCAACTTCCATCATCGAAAGATTCGACACCTGCGTGCGCTTCTCCATATTCGTTAAGTCCTACGAAGGTATTAAGGTCACAAACAGGAACAGGTTCTTCATGATCCTCTACAGTTATTTCTATATTACCAGTTGAAGTATTTCCACAATGATCAGAAAGAATATAAATAATCCATACCATCTCATTAGCGATAGGAATATCTTCTATTATATACTGACCTAGTCCGAAGTCATATCTTATGCCGTCTGTAACAAAATCCGTAAATGGATCTCCTGAATCATCGGCTAACTTATACCCTACTTCATAGAACCATTCTCCACACTCTTCTACGAAAAGCGGACTGGGAACTATAATATCAGAAATACATGTATGCGATGCTGCAGATACAGTCATATCATCTGGCATGGTTATAAATACCGGTGGCTGTGTATCATCTACAACTATAAATTGTTCAAACTCCAGAGGTAACTCCTCTGAGCATATATCTTTTATCTTCCATTTTCTTATCAGTTTATAGGTTACTTCGCTACAACCAGGTAGTTCTATATCTACATATTCTACAGTTACATTAGCACAGAAAACACCTTCTGGATAACCGGTAAAATCTGGAGAAGGATATCCTGAATCTAGTGTCGGGAAATTATCACATGCTTCCAGAGAAGGATTCCCTCCAGGCTTCAAATCATCAAAATGCGGTGGCCATTCTATTGTAGATGTAAGGTCTGCTCTTTCCACGCTTATTTTCTGGGAACAAGAACTTGTATTTCCTTTATCATCCGTTATAATCCATACCCTATTAAATATAGAACCGAATGGACCATCACACAAGGTATGATCCGCAAACTCATCTAGGTATGTCAATGTAGCATCCCCACAGAAATCAAAATCTGGTAAGAGATAATTCCCTGGCGATGTTTCTATAACATCAGTCCCCATTGGCAATGGCAGTCCAGATATCTGAGGATCTGCTGACTCATCACATTCTAGGGTTACATCATTAGGACACATTAATGCAGGAGCTGACTTATCTTCTACAACTATAGTTCCCCAACAAGAATTACCACTACAATTCTGTATAACAGTAACTTGTATTGGTCTATCTAAGTAATCATGGGTAACCATATTATTACTAAGAATTTCTCCTGTTTCTATATCTATAAGTAATATATCATAAGCATCATTGCTTAAGAGATCGTTTCCTTCTATAATCATGTCTGCATCTACCTGCAACTCACATTGACCATTTAAAGAAATCTGAACACTGTTATTACACGCGATCTGAGTAGCATTTAAACCCGAAGCAACAGTAATATCATAATCGATTTCAAAATCACAACCCGAATCACTTGTACCTTGTGCGGTCAGCACGTAAGTACCCGTAGTACTACCCCAGTCAATAAGTCTTCCATTAACATTAAAAGGTACGGAAGATCCATCAGCTGGTAAGGCTGGTGTAATAGTCCAGCTAACTGCACCGACTACATCTGTATTAAGTGTGTATGGAATCCCTCCACTATTTGTACACAGGTAGGAATCTCCTTCTATTTCTGTATAACGACAAATAGAGCTTGTTGAAAAATCAAACAAGTCTCCATTGACTCTAACTAAGACAGATGTATTATATCCTCCACGTCGAAACCCATCCGGATTGGCTGGGGAATCTATTGGGAACATTCCAGAAAGAGCTGGAAATTCATCTAACACCACATTGGGTGTAAAATTAATGGGTACAGGAGTAATAGATGTGTAAAAGTTAGTGGTACTTACAAGTACAACCTCATCTCCTGGATCAGCATCTATAATCAGTCTCTGTGTAAAAAATTCTTCATCTGGTAAACATCCACATTCCTCAACACTGAGTGCAACTTGTGCATTTGTGATGTGTGTAAGTAAGATAAAGAAACAGAAAAAACTAATTACTCTACCTAATCGTGTAAGTAACGGTTTAGTCATCGATCTCGGTTTTTATTTAAAATGTATAATTCGTTTTTGCTCGTAAAAAGTTAAACATCTCTGTCCAGCTTTTTTCGTAACACTTATGTAAATACCAATATCTATTCCAAAAGGATGATCACATTATCTATAAGTTTAATGTGTTTTTATATGATAAAAAATAGTAATTTATAAAGAATTGTGAATCCATATCTTAGCGGATTCTGAGCGGATTTATTTATTTTACGATATTTCAGTAAAATAATCTTAAAAAAAGCCTAGGCTGAATTTAATTAGAGAAAAGCGGAATTTTACTACTTAGCTGAAAAGCGTTTCCTTGTACTTGTAGTACTGCTATTCCTGTATAAGAAATACCGTTTATATCGAGCGATAAGGTATGATTATTAGAGTAATTTTGTATGCGTTTATGACTAAGAACTTTGCCGTCGATAGCAAATAAACTCACCGTAATATCTTGCTCTTTTATGTCTTGTATGTCAAATAATATTTGATTATTATCTTGTGAAACGATATATATTTCCTCAGAGGTACTGAAGTCTTTCTCCTGATAAGTTTTTATATTGTTAAATATGATATTTGCTACTTTATCATGTGTATAATAAGCATTATCAATTTTATCAGATATCTGAAATTCTTCTATCTGATCTGTTCCTATAGTTAGGAATGGTTTTTCCGTTGGCCAAGAAATTTCTTTTATGTTATTCCAGCTGATCCGAAGAATACCTTCTCTGATAGAATAATTGTCCTCATCAAAAAATGGCAACTTGCTCTGGACGCTGTTGACCTGATCTCCTACTTCAAAACACAATTGCAAGCCCAATATATCTTGTTCTTCTTCAAAGTATAGATCTAAACGTTTACTTGCCTCAGCAAACTGAAAGTTGACTTGACTACTTCTAGATCTGAGCTCTAGCTCATTATCCGTCGTTATAGAAGCAGATCCATTTACATCTCCTTGCTTAATAGCTACAAGGTGTAAAGTATCTATAGATGTCGCAGCTCTAAGCGAATGTTCATATGGGAGTAGCCAAGGATCATATGCTGCTATACTATCTACACGTTCCACATATCTCCACGGCTCGTATACATTAGGAAAACTATCAAGCTTACCGAGTATTAATTTTCTAATAGTTACCAGATCTACGCCTGTTACAGAATTAGACCCATTTACATCAGCGGCTAAAAGATTATAGTCTGACGTGAAAGGTATCGTTCCTAGTATATGATTCTGAATTAATAATATGTCAAGGGTAGATACACCTTTTAGATACGTATCACTCTTAGCAAACCGTAAGTCATAAGCTAAATTCTCTACAAGAGAAGGAACAGAAAAGGATGAAGTTTCTATTAATACATTTTCTGAATATTCAGGTATTACTGCGTCCAACTGCAGATTTACATTAGCTGTTTCCTCTAGATTAGAATTCAATATCGTGCCACTTAACACAGCCGCAAAAACACCATCTTCACAATGATTCCCATTATCTTGTAGCACAAATTCCACGCTACAGAAATCTTTGTTACCCGCCTCATCTGTATACCATACTTGTAAATCTATAATCTCTGCCACCCCATTAGGAATATCAACACAAGAAAATTCTAAAAAATCTACCTGCTCATCTGGGTCAAAAGAAATACTTATATTTTCGTAATCCGAACAGTTGTCGGTAGTGTTTAGCTCAAAATCTGAAGCCCATATCTCAGCATACTCATCTTGAGAAATTACCGAAGTTATAGAACCTTTGCAATAAGGTGTCGGTGCCTTACAATCTTTCACTTCTATATTCTGCTCACAGAAAGCAATATTACCGCACTTATCCTCCACCGACCAGTGGATGATAGAATATCCTGGAAACAAATACTGATTAAAATTATCTGTGTTGCCTGTCTTATCATAAGTTCCATCTCCGCCCACATCTAGCTTGTAAGAGTACACCAGGTTTTCTGTCATCGTACAATCGTCTGTTCCCGCTATTGTAAAATTAAATATCTGTCCACAACTAGATGAGCTTATACATAGGTCTAGATCCTGACAATGGTCTACAAACTCTGGATCGACATCATTTTGTAATTTTATTATTTGTTCATAATGCCATATTCCTGAATTTTGATCATCTTCGAATTGGCACCAGTCTACTACAGTCCAGCTCCTGATCACCTTTAGACATGCTTCTGGTGTAAAGAAGAAAACTTCATCACTATGACTTGCTGAAACCAGAGCACAAGACCCTCCTACAAGAAACGGTTCTCCTGTAAGTGAAGGATCAGTCTGTGTCGTATCGCAACCTATATTTTCGTAATCTTCTGGCCAGGTAATATCTTCATACTGAAACGTATCACCGTTAAGTATTGTAATCGTCTGATGACAGCTATTACTATTCCCAAAAGAATCAACAGCTGTAAAATAACGATACAGGGTTCCTTCATCACAATTGACATCTAAGTAAGTACTATCACTTATAGTATATCCGCAGTTATCATAGACATATCCATCCCCTCCTGCTATTCCATTATTAAAATCATCATACAGAATAATGGATTGTATAGAATCGATATGGGTCGCCACACTTCCAAAATCATTGTAGTCATATGTACTATTAAATAATTGACAACTTATGGTAAGATCGCTGGGACAATTGAGATTAGGTGGCAGCTTATCATCCAACGTAACCATAACCATACAAAAATTAGAAAGTCCTTGCTTATCTGTAGCACGTAATTCTACTAAGATCGTATCTCCCAGTTCTACACAGCAAAACTCTACTGCTGAATCATAATCAAGATTTCCAGAACATACATCTGTCATTTTTCGCGCATCGAAAGTCAGTTCTCCACAGTTATCATAACTTCCATTATCCATATCTACAGCGTATATGCGTCCAGTTCCATCCTGTCCAAGTGAAAGCTGAAAATCTTCCTTACATACCATGTTAGGAGGACTAAGATCTCTGACCATAAGATCAGAGGTACAAAGACTTATATTATCACATACATCTACAGCTTTCCACTCTATCGTGTATTGCCCTACCGTCAGATTAGGTAGATAGAAAATCGCTGTGGTAATATTTAATTCTATATCTACTATATCTGTACCTTCATATATAATACAAGATAGATTCCACTCCGAGCAATCGTCACTAATGCTAGGAACGTCTACATACTGATCTGAAATATTACAATTGTAATTATCTACATTCACGATAAATTCTTCTATACAAATTATTTCGGGCGCTAGTGTATCTTTTATTTTTATAAGTTGATTTTTAGCAAGAGATTCATTTGAACACCAATCTAGTACGTGCCAAGATCTAAGAACATTTCTTGTGTCTCCACATGAGGGAAAAATCACATCTTCGTAAGTAGCGTTTAGCTTTGTACAATTTCCTAAGATCGGTTCTCCAGTATAATCTGGTGATGGATTACCCAAATCATCTTCAGGATAAATTACCGCACAATCTAGGACAGGGTTTATCCCACCGTCCCAGTTTTCAGGAAATAAGACATCCTCTAGAGGGTGTTTTAGAATGTATATTTGCTGTATACATTCATCTGTATTATTTTTAGAATCTGAGGCTACCCAAGATCTTTCTATTACGGACTCGAACGGACTAGAACATAACTGGGAAACTATATTATCGGAAAAAGACAATACAGCATTTCCACAATTATCTCCACCAATCAATATATAGGTATCTTCATCTTGCTGCAAATAAGAATCATAATCGCTGATCGGAAATCCCACACTTATCGGATCTGCCTCTAGAAGACAACTTATTGTATCAGGACTACAATCTAATTGCGGTGCAATAAAATCATCTATCATAATCTGACCCCAGCAACTTATCCCTGTACAACTATGCTCTATAGTATACCCTATCATCTGGCCTATATGACTACCATTAAGGATAGTCCCTACGATATCTATCCCATTCTCCTCTGTAAGTTGTATCTCGTACATAGACAGTGGCCAAGTAGGATTATTGATTAGATGATTCGGTAGGATCTCTACCTCACAATTATAATTTACGCTTAGATTTATAAAATTATTACAAGACATTGCAATATTTTCTAGTAGCATTACATGGACCTGATCCGTTACGATAGCCCCCGAAGAGGGATCTGAATCTGAAGCCAGCGTCAGAATAAAGTTTCCTAACTGTAGATCTAATGGTCCTGGCTTGTAAGAGGTAGAACTAGAAAAGACACCACTATTCGTACCATCTGGCATAAATACACCATCTCCTGCTGACAGCCATATACCATCATCGACACTTCCTACAATAGTTGCCGCAAGATCCGACAGTTGTAACTCATCAGCAATGCAAATACCGGAATCCTCCCCCGCAAACACTATGGTCTGCGCAGAGCCAATATTATATATGCCAGACAGCATCATCCCGGTAAGGATAAGCCACTGTTTAGATATATGATTAATTCTTGTCATATGCTGCAATAGAATTATTGCAGCAAAACATATACCAATTTTCAATAATATTTTAAATATTGAAAATCAGTTATTTAAGCTAATCATGAAAAATTTTAGAACTTACTTTTGTCTGAGCATCTTCATCATATAGATGTATGATATATATACCTGACTGTAAGGTACTTAAGTCATACTCGTTTGTTCCCTTCTGATTCTGTAGATCATACATCTTACGTCCAGAAAGGTCTAAAATTTCAATATTATAATTATTCTCATCTGGTGCGAATGTTTGCAGTATATGGTCAAAATATTTGACATTAAGCTCTGAGACAGCTATTTCTGTCCTATTTGTTAGCACAAATTCTTGCTCTGTCAGATTACTATCCGTTACTATTCTCGCTGCTATATTTTTAGCTAGGTTGACATCTGTATCATTGACATCTATCGAAAATAAAATCTCATCTTTCTGTACTTTTACACCATCCTCATCGTACCAAAATATTGTCGTACTAGCTTCCCGTGCAAAAACGTTCTTATCAGAGAAGCTTAGTATACCTGCCTCTATCTGATTTAGAGCGCCTTCCATGCTGCATTGTATACCGAATATATCTAGATCTTCCGTTGCATAAAAACTTGCTTTTCCATTTTCTACCTTATAATCTATCTGTATCTGATTTCTAGGCTTAATGTTGAGAGAAGTTCTCCAAGGATTGACATAATCACTAGATATATCGCCTTTTCTAAAGCCTATTATTTCTTCGAGTCCTACTAGTTGCTCTATAGGAAATTCCTGCTGAAAAAGATAATTAGAGTCAGCTTCTGACCACATACCGGGGAGATATTCTACTGGAATATCACTTTGTAAAATAAGATCTCTCATTGCCAGCAGATCATAGATACCTACTTTGCCGTCGCTATCTAGATCTCCCAGCACTTGTTGGATCGGATCGAAATCTATTTCACCCAAAATTCGTCGCTTCATCATGAGCATATCAGCAACAGTTATCTCATTTTTGTTATAGTCAGAAACTTGTGTATTCAGGTACATGTTTTCTCTAAATTCTAAATCGTGGAATGCATAGTTTCCTGTCTCCGTAGAACTAGTAGAAGCTAGATAATCTTCATCTTTCATGAAATCTAGCACTGCTCCTTCTATACCCTGCCCATTGACATCTGTAATCCGCCCTTCGAACTCAGCCCTAGCATTACAGGCTCCTGAGTTATCAAATACTAATAAAAATACATTGCAATAATCTGCATTACCATAGCGATCTATTACATAGACTTGTAGAAACTGAAATCCAAAATCAAGACAAGTAAACATTCTAAGAGAATCTGCAGGATCTGCTGAAAATGCGTAACTTATCTGATTTTCAGGTGTACAATTGTCTGTTGCTTTTATTACAAAATCACTCGCCGCTACCTCTAGGAATCCAGAAGGATTCATCAGTACACTAGATGCTAGGACATGACAAAATGGTGTGGGTGGTTTCGTATCTCGCATATGGACTATAGTATGACATGAAGTAACATTGCCGCAACCATCACTTACTTTCCACTTTACCTTGTGATGTCCTTTTCTTACTTGCACTGGTAATGTGATATTTACGTCTTCTCCGTTAGAGGTAGCATCTAAGTTAAAGGCTCCACTCTGCGTATATCCATATACATAGTCATCAGAACCGTCACCCCATAAGTCTATATGTACTTCCCATCTCAGACTTTCTGATAGGCAGAAACCTGTATCTGTGGCACTATTAGATATTGTAAAGGTTCCAAAACAATCATTGGTTGATAATGCTGAATCTTCACAATTTTCTAGTACTGGTTTTTCATTATCCAAGAAATATATCAGCTGATCATGCTTCCAAACCCCTTCTCCTGTAGCCAAGTCATAATCACACCAGTTAATCACCGTAAATTCTCGTATTATTTTAGCACAGGCTCCATCTCCAACGATAAGGTCGTGATCCTCATAACTATAAGCCAACATATCGCAAGGACTAGAAGACCAGTGCGGTGCTGTAAAAGGGATATCATCGTCTCCACATTCTAAATTTACATTATCAGGAAATACAATAACGATATCACCTGAGACGTCTGTAATGGTAATAAATTGCTCACAAGCTGGTTCTCCTGTGTCTACCTTATTGTTATAATTTATATCTATGAACCATGTCCTAGTAATCAGCCCCGTATTACAGCCACCATCATCTACCCAATCTATGTAACTAGGCGCTATACTCGAGTATGGACCGAAGTATGAAGGTACTCCTGTCATATTCGTATTATCTGGATCCATTGCGCAGCTTATCGTAATATCAGATGGACAATGCAAGGCAGCAGACATCTCTAGATGACTACATAGCGCAAAAAAGAGAATTAGAATTATTTTCATCTTAATTTAAATTAAGTTAATGATTCACATCGCTGATCTCTAAGCATTTACTTAGAATCAATTATAACAAATTGATTTTCAGACTTTTGATATTCAATAACAGGACAATATTTGGTCGATTTTCGGGAAAGTCTTTCTATGACACTAAGATAATAAGATATAAATCAAAAATATAAGAAATGGTAGAGTTTTGTCTGGCTACTCCTTCCTAGAAAACACTATATAACATTGCTCTTCAGTTTATTTATTGCATAAACAGGGATTATAGCGGCAATCTTAAAATTGTATAATCTGTGTATAAATTGTAAAAATAAAATTCTAAGAAAACCATTTTAGTTTGTAGCTTTGCCGCCCCGTTCAATCACACACTTTGAATATAATTAACTATTTATTTAGCCAATATCGTATGAGAAAGATAGTAAGTGGACTCCTAATGATTATGCTATTTCTAAGTCAGGGAAATGCACAGTGTGAAATAAACAATGTGAACTCAACGATCTACGGTTGCGGATTGACAGACTCCTTCTACGTAGATATTAATTTTGATTTTACAGAGGTCGGAGAAAATGGATTCACGCTACTAGGGAACAGTATTTTTCATGGCACCTTTCAGTATGCAGAATTACCGATAACCTTAGGCCCTTTTCCTGCTAACTGTGCTACACCGTGGGAATACATTATAAGAGATGTCGACGATCCTATTTGCTCAGAAGTACATGTACTCGGTACAGTTTGCTGTTCTGATGAATGTATTATTTCTGATTTCGAACCAGATCCACTGCTTTGTACTGGTGAGTCCAGTTATCTACTGTTTCTAGATTTTCAGATAGAGGGCGAGCTAGGAGGCGAATTCGAATTATTTCTCAACGGAGAAAAAGAAGGTAATCACCCCTACTCTATGATTCCAGGTTCAGTACCTGTTCCCTGGGATGGAACGACATTACAGGAAATAGTGGTCTGCGATAGAGGAAATAGTATCTGTTGTGATACCATGACCATATTCTCTCCTTGTGCATGTTTTATCGATAATGTTTCCACTGATCTTATAGACTGTAGTGAAGAGAATAGTATGTTTTCAGTTGCCATTGATTTTGACGCACTTAATGTATCCGATAGTTTTACCTTAGGTGGGAACAATACGACGTATGGTATATTTTCCTACAGTGATTTACCTGTCGTTATAGGGCCTTTCCCTATGGATACGACAGATTACCAGTTTGCGATATTTGATGAAGGAGATGACGTGTTTTGCTTTGGTGTCGGTGATCTAGGCGTTGTAGATTCTTGTGAGCCACCAAGTAATTGTAATTTTAGTAATGTAAATTTTATACCTCACAACTGCGGTGCTGATAGTCTGTTCTTGATAGACCTCAGTTTTGATGTAGAAGATTCTGGTGGTGTCGGTGTATTGGTGGAAGTCAATGGAGAATTTCTAGAACAAATACCTTACGGACAAGCTTTCTACACCTTAGGCCCACTGCTTGCTGATTGTACAACCATATATGATTTCACACTTACAGATCTAGATATTCCTGAGTGTACGATGACTACCTCATTGTCCACACCGGTTTGCTGCGATCCTGATATTTGCAATGACGAGTATGAGATCATCCTCTCAGATATATCCTGCAATATGGGGATGGTAACAGCTAGTATCGATTTGGAATATGAAATACTACCTGGCACCGCTACAGAGATATTCGTAGAAGGCGAATTGATAACAGAAGTATTATTTTTAGATTACCCTTTGGATATTAATTTTCTGTGGAATTTCAGTGATCCTTATCTTATAGAAGTCTGCCTAAAGGGTATAAGTGACTGTTGCAATGAGCTAGAATTAGAGGCGTTTGATTGTGTTGCGACCCCTGTGTGTGAAATAACAAATCTATTTGTAGAACCAAGCCCCTGCGATGATGATGGTAACTTTTTTGGCATACTTTCTTTTGATGTCAAGGACCCTGGTGCTTCAGGATTTACGGTTGTCGGCAATGGAAATAATTATGGAACTTTTAATTACGGAGAAAGTACTTACGAGATAGGACCTATTAATGGAGATTGCGAGACCATCTTTGAGTTTGTTGTGCTAGATATAGAAAACCAAAATTGTCTTATGGATTTCGAATTTACAGATCCAGTTTGCTGTGTTCAGCCTGCTTGTAAGTTATTCAATCTAGCCTTTACAGAAATAGGATGCTTTAATGACAATTTGATTTTTACTATAGACTTTGATTACAGCCTAGTAGATAGCGTAGGTTTTGATCTTTTTATAGATGATGAGCAACTTTCCTTTCACGCCTACGATGAGTTGCCGCTTACTACTCTTGTAAGTGAGTACGATCAGTCGGACGGTTTTGTATTTGTAAAAGTATGTGAAGATGATAATCCTGACTGTTGTGAAGAAGGTGTGATTATGCTTTCAGAAATAGATAAGGGGTGCTTTTTCGATGATATATCCTATGACTATATAGACTGTGATGCAGATGAGTTTTATGTCAATATAAGTTTTGATTATGGGAACGGAGAATCTTTCAGCGTAAGTAATGATGATACAGAACTAGGTCTGTTTTCTTATGAAGATCTGCCTATTACGCTCGGTCCATTTCTTACGGATTCCATGGTGAATTATAGTATAGTACTTACAGATGATGAACAAGGATGTCAAAATAGTCTTTCGTTACCTGGAATAGAATGTACTCAGGTTGCAACAGAAGATATCCATATCAAAGAAACGAAGCTATGGACTACAAATGATCAGCTAGTCTGGTCAGCAGATCTAGATATAGAACAGATAGATATCTATGATCTAAACGGGAGGAAAATATTTTCTAAACAAATTAACAGCAATTTATGTCCACTAGATATTACAACAAGTGGGCTATTATTAGTCAAGTTAAGTAAACAGAATTTTTACTACTCGCAGCTAATTTATTTAAGTTTTTAGAAATATTATTAGCCTTCTTTTTGTTAGTATAATAATGTATCTAGAAAAAAAATGGTTTTGCCTTTTCTTTTGCCTATTATTTAGTGGGTATACTATTGCTCAGCATCAGCATGAGGGTCTAGAAAAAGAGATTCTGAAAATCATTTCTTATAATAGTTATTTTGACAAGGAACTTACGCCTGGATTTATCATAACTGTAGTGGAAGGAAATACAACTTCTTACTTTCCTTATGGATCTGTAAATAAGGAAACCGCAGATAGTTTATCTGCAAAAGATATATTCGAAATCGGCTCTTGCACAAAGCCATTTACAGCATTGACCGTAATCGATGCAGTAGAAAAAGGGAAATTTCTACTAACCGACAAGGTAAACAGCTTTCTTCCATCAGCATACCAAAACCCTTCACTTGCTGACCTTTCTGTAGAGGACTTACTTTTGCATCGCTACCCTTTTCCAAAGCGTCCAAGTAATTTTGGACTTAAGGAAAAAGAAACCAACAATCCATACAAATATTATACTAAGGAAGATTTACTCCGCTATTATTCTAAATTAAGTGATCTTAAGTTAGAGGAAAAATCTTCTTACAGCCATATCAACTATGCTCTACTAGAGGTCATCTTAGAGCAGATCTACCAGAAAAATTTTGGCCAAATATTAGAGGAGGCTATTTTTAGACCTAGTCTTATGGAGCAATCCTTTATCGCTTCCACCACAAAAGATATTACCCAGGGGTATAATAAAAAGGGATACAAATCTAAGCCATGGAGTTATAGCGCTTTCAGCGGTTCTGAAGGCATGAAAACTTCCTCCGAGGATCTCTCTAAGTTCTTTGAACATTTATTTTACAATAAGGAATGGCCTCTAAAAGATCCAATAAAAATCCAGCTGAGCAAGAAAGTGGAAAGTATATATAACGACCAGTTCTACACAGGCTATGGATGGCAGATTATCAACCAAAAGAAAGCCCATGACATCTATGCTATGACTGGTGCTACAGATGGGCATAGTACATTCATAGCTTTCGTACCAGAGACAGCTACCGCTGTTATTATACTATCTAATTCTTCTAGCGGTACCAGGGACCTAGGTATGTCTATCTTACGTATGATCAACTATAACTGGAAAAGAAAAAATGCGAAATAATTCTATCATCATACCTATGTACTAGAACTCATACATAAGATTACAACCCCTGATATCTGCATTATCTATTCTGCCTAATACATCAAAACTATTGTCCGCATACACCTTAGCAAGATCAGAAGTTTGTATAAATGAACAAGTGTCCACATTAGCGAGATCGATAATATTCAGTACCCCTTGCTTAGCATATGCAAGCTTTGAAAATGGATCATATATATCCGTTGTGTATGCTCGCATAGTGGGCGCAGGAAGAAAATGATTGCCTGTCATATAGGCCTGAGATGTGAGTTCCGTCATTCCATATTCAGAATAGACACTTGAGAGCTTAAACGATTTTTTCAAAATATCATGTAATTCTATTCTTAAAAGTTCTTTTGCTCGCCCCTTCATGCCCCCTGTTTCCATGACCATTATGTTACTTAGATCTTGAGGATATTTTTGTGCTAATTCTAACAATGCAAAGCTCACACCTATCAATAAAGTAGGTACTTTATTGCTCTGATTCTCTTGTAATTGTTTACTCAGACTTGCCATGTTGTCGAGAAAAAATCCACTCTCTTTATGTGTACTTTTGTGGATGAATTCCTGTACCATATAGACTAGCGATGCATCATCTCTCTCTAGGTAAGATGGGAGTAGAGCTAATACACATACATTATGCAACTCAGAGACTAAGTGAGCAAAACTTAGGTACGCTATCTTATTATACCATTCCAGACTTCTTACATGATGAGAGCTCTGAATAGAAGCTGTAGTCCCAGAACTTTTGAACACTTTCTCGCTGCTCCATTCACCAGACTTAATGGTAAAATTCTTAAAAAAAGAAATAGGTAAAAACGGTATTTCATCAACAGATCTCACCTCTTCTCTATCTATTGTATCTACATATTGCCTATACAATCTATTATGCTCATACTGATATCTGAATACATCTATAGCTACTCGATCATATCCAGTAGGGTCCGCGAACAAACCCAATATATCTTGTTTTATAGTCGTATAGGATTCGATAATCTCTTGTTTAGTAAGCGTAAAGGTAAGAGAAAAATACAAGCATTATGAAGGAGCTGAATTTATAAAAATGTCCTTAAAGTGTAGAATTTTATTTTATAAGTCAGACGAATTGTAAATCTAAGGCGTTATATCTATATTGAATCTGAAAATGAAAATAACACAGCTTAGAATATATTTTGTACTTGCCATCATAGCCATGCTAGCCTGGTTAAGTGCCTGTGTCAATGCACCAGATTTTTCCGATACTCCTGAATTAGAGTTTATATCATTGAGTAAGACGATAATGGATCAAGATTTTTTCGAAAGGGATTCTGTTATTCTTATGTTTAGCTTTACCGATGGTGATGGTGATATAGGTATAGCGTCCAGTGAGCCCGGACAAGATATTTTCATTATTGACAATAGAACAGGCAATCTCTATGACGGGTTTAAGTCTCCTTTTGTACCACTTCAGGGTGTTAATAATGGTATCAAAGGCGAAGTGCGTCTTAAGTTATTTACTACTTGCTGTATTTTCCCAGACCTAACTCCACCATGCACCGCCACAGATGAATTTCCTACTAATGACCTATCCTTTGACATCTACATGGTAGACAGAGCCGGGAATGAGAGTAATCGCATTACCACTCCTGTTGTTACCCTTATGTGTAATTAGGGATAATGTAGCTAAGATTTTTGCATTACTTATTTAATTCTTGTGTGGATATATTTGAGTTGTGCCTCATTAGCTAACTCTCAGCGGTGTAAATGTATCATAATCAATACCCGAATTATAAGTTTTAAACTGTTGAAACCCAAGAGTGTGTTGTTACACACTTGCTATTGTGTACAAATATGTGTACATTTGTAAAAAACTAAAAATATGACAACTACTACGATGCGGGAACTGCGAGCTAACATGAAGACATACTTCGATACCTTGGAAGATGACAAGGACGTTCTTTTAGTCCCACGTCAAGGCAAGCGAGAAGCTATTGTAATAATGACTTTATCCGAATATAGCAGTATAGTTGAAACGGATTATTTGCTTTCGACTCAAGAGAATAGAATCGTAATCGAAAATGCTCTGAAAGAATTAGAGGGAGGTGAAGTTGTGGAAATGAAGGAGTCAAACTTATGAATGTCTTATTTTCGAAAACTGCTTGGGAGCAATACAAAGGTTGGCAAATTAGAGACGAGAAGCTGGTTGAGCGAATTCACGAACTAATCAAGGCGACTCAAAGAGATCCGTTCAAGGGAATCGGAAAACCAGAACCATTACGACAAAATTTAAAAGGATATTGGTCTCGAAGAATAACCTCTGAACACAGAATGGTATATCGAATTGTAGGTGCTAAAAACGAAGCCCAAAGAATTGAAATACTAACATGTGAATTTCATTATAGAAAATAAAAACGAGGCACAACATGCGATAAACTGAATGGCTCCTATCGTCACCATTCAGTTTATCGCAGGACCGTTATATCCAATTATTGAATACTTCAAACATCATGACTATATTTAGCTAAATTGCGTCAATAAACTAACGGAATGAAGCTGATTAAGCGAATAATCGAAGATCAAATAATAAATAATCTTGTTGCTAATAAAGTCATACTACTACTAGGTCCAAGGAGAGTTGGAAGAACGGTATTAATTAAACAAGTTATAAATAGATTAGAAGAATCATATTTATTGCTTAATGGAGAAGATTTCACCTAATGTGATTTATCCATTGTTAATTTCTATTTCTCTAATTTGATAATTCTCTTGATGGTTTCTCATGCTTCTTGTCATTGTTTGGAAATACAATACAATGAGGACTCTAAAATCAGATATTGTAGACAAATCTATAATAATTATATTGCGAAAATATTAAATGAAATTAGAGATGAATAAAGTGACTCAGGATAACCAAATGACATGACGGTCATGCTACCTTCGTCAGCACTATGGAAATACCGATCCGTTAGCAAATATATCAACAAACCAAACATGAGAAAGGTACTTAAACATCTATTAATACTATTCCTTATTACAATGAGTGCATGTAAAAGTGAAAAATCGAGTTATAAGCCAGACACTTCTACAATTAAATCTCCTCAAGGTACAGATGTATTCAAGCCTGATTCAGTAAGCATTGCTCAAAATTATAAAATACCTGAGTGGTTCAGAGATGCTAAATTTGGGGTTTTCATTCACTGGGGAGTTTATTCTGTTCCTGCATTTGGAAATGAATGGTATCCTAATCTAATGTACTCTAAAGACAGTGAGACCTACAAGCACCACATTAAAAACTATGGTGAACTCACTGAATTTGGCTATAAGGATTTTATCCCAATGTTTAAAGCTGAAAATTTTAATGCAGATGAGTGGATGTCTTTATTTAAGGAATCGGGGATAAAATATGTTGTGCCTGTTGCTGAACATCATGATGGGTTCTCCATGTATAATAGTGCAGTTAATAAATGGAATGCAGTAAATATGGGTCCAAAAAAAGATATTATCGGAGAACTTAAAGCAGCATCGCAAAAGCATGGATTGCACTTTGGATTATCATCACATCGTGCTGAGAATGCATGGTTTTATACAGCAGGGACAAAAATTGCATCAGATGTGCAAAACCCTACATATCGTTCGCTTTATGGTCAATGTTTAGACTTTGCAGGTGGATATTCCCCAGAGTGTCCAGAAGGTACAATATCCTTTAATCAAGAGTCTATGGACCAATGGCTGGCACATACCTACGAATTAGTAGATTTATACGAACCAGAATTAATATGGTTTGACTGGAATGTAGGAAAATATCCTTTCCAGCCAACATTCTTCAAATTCATGGCATATTATTACAACAATGCGATGGACTGGAATAAGGAAGTTGTTGTAAATACAAAGTTTGGTTTTGGAGATAATATTCAAGTATTTGACATAGAAAGAGGCAAGTCAGATGAAATCAGAAAATTTCCATGGCAAACCGATACATCAATAGGAAAAAAGGCTTGGGGATATATTAAAAATGAGACCAATAAATCACCGAATCATATTATTGATGATTTAGTTGACATTGTATCGAAAAATGGAAATCTCTTATTAAATATTGGTCCCAAACCCGATGGAACAATTACTCAAGAACAACAAAAGGTATTGATTGATATAGGTAAGTGGTTAAAAGTAAATGGAGAAGCTATTTATGAATCACGTCCATGGATCAAATCAGGTGAAGGTGTTGTTGTAGGTACATCCGGAGAGCATACGGACAACAAAGAATCTAAGTATACGTCTCAGGACATTCGCTTTACAACTAAAGGAGATGACTTATATGCAATATTTTTAGATTGGAGTGATGAAGAATTAACAATTCGGTCAATTGACGAAAATTTTACAGTTAGCCATGTTACCATGCTTGGTTCAGATGACGATATTGAATGGTCTCAAAGTGCTGAAGGATTACAGGTCTCTTTTCCAAAGGACAGGCCTACAGAATATGCTCATACACTTAAAATTATATTAAAGAAATAAACGGCTCATTTGTTAGACATTCAAATCCCTAATGGGACCAGTCAATACCTTTTCTGAGGAGTAGCAAAGTTCTAGCTTCTTCTGAATCTTCCTTAGGAATATAATTATATTTCCAGTCTACATGTGGAGGTAAGGACATCAGAATAGATTCTATCCTGCCATCTGTTTCTAGACCAAACTTAGTTCCTCTATCCCATACTAAATTAAATTCTACATAACGTCCCCTTCTGAGTAACTGCCAGTCTTTATGATCCTTTGTAAATGTTTTTTGACTATTCTGTTTAGCCATATAATTATAGATCGGTAAGAAGGCATTACCTACTGCTTTTACAAACTCGAATATATTTTCTTTAGTTCTAGATTCATCTCCAGTAAGTCGGTCAAAGAATATGCCTCCGATACCTCTGGTCTCTTTCCTATGTTTGACATAAAAATAATCGTCGGCCCACTTCTTATATTCAGGATAAGCCTCCTTGCTCAGTACCTTACATGCTGTCTCCAAGGTTCGATGGAAAAACACAGCGTCTTCATCTATAACGTAGTGCGGTGTCAGGTCTATCCCGCCACCAAACCAGTAAGTTCCATCGCCTGTCTCGAAATATCTGACATTCATATGAATGATAGGCATCCAAGGATTATGCGGATGCAGCACAATGGATACACCTGTAGCATAAAATCCTGGCTTATCTAGCTTAAGCGCCTGCTGGATATTACTAGGAAGATCTCCTGATACAGCTGAGAAATTAACACCTCCTTTTTCTACAAGGGCACCTTCTAGTATTCGTGTTCTACCGCCTCCACCACCCTCTCTTTCCCAGAGGTCTTCATGAAAACTCCCTCTACCATCTAGTGATTCTAAATCTTCGCAGATATTATCCTGCAGTTGCTTAAACCAATCTGTTATTACAGTTCTATCTATTTTCACTTATTTTATTCTTTACAGATTCTGTAGTCTTCTTTGCATTTCCTATGTAGGCTACATCCTCTATTATCGTAATCGGTCTTTTTATCAAGGTGTATTCCTGGAGCAAAAGTGCGGCAATTTCTTGTTCGCTCATACCAGCCAGATCTAATCCTAGTTCCTTTATTTTTCTACTTCTTTTGTTTACTAACTCTAAGTAGCTGCCAGTTTGGTTATGTAAAAAACTCAAAGTTTTCTTATCTATCGGATTAGCTTTTAGATCATATCGATCAAAATCTTCAGGAATTTCGACTGCTTTCTTTATTTTGCGACATGTATCGCAGGTCGATAAAAATATGAATTTGTTTTTCATTCAATTTTAATTTATTGCAAAAATAGAAATTCGCATGCACTATTTGAGAGAATCCGAGCTGATCTTGAATTCTGATGGAAGTATCTACCATCTTAATCTACTACCGGCAGATATAGCAGATACCATAATTACAGTAGGTGATCCAGAAAGAGCTGATCTGGTAGCCAGTTATTTTGACATTATAGAAATAAAAAAACATCGAAGAGAGTTCAAAACAATAACAGGAACAATAGAGGGGAAAAGGCTAACCGTTATTTCTACAGGTATCGGGACAGATAACATCGATATCGTATTCAACGAGCTAGATGCGCTAGTCAATGTCGATCTAGAGCAAAGAAAGGTTTGCGAAAAGTTAAAACAGCTGAAAATAATACGCATAGGTACCTCTGGGGCCATACGGCCTAATGTACCTATAGATAGTTATATCCTTTCTAGATATGCAATAGGCTTAGAAGGTCTTATGCACTATTACAATCATGCTAATAATGATGAAGAGTTTGACACATTCCTAGCATCTTACTTTTCAGATTTTAGCGTAGCTCCTTATTTGACAGCTTGTTCCTCTGATTTATATAAAACCTTTTCTAGCGATTTTTTTACGGACGGTATAACTATAACTGCTGATGGTTTCTATGGTCCGCAAAGTCGAGAAATCAGATTACCCTCTAGGGGAAAACATATCATTGACAAATTAAAATTTTACAATAAAGAAGGTCTTTCTACGACCAACTTAGAAATGGAAACAGCAGGTATATATGGACTAGGTTCCTTACTTGGTCATCAGTGCCTATCGCTCAATGCTATCCTAGCCAATAGAAAACTTGGTTCGTTTTCTTCTACTCCACAAGATACCATACGCATACTGATAGAGCACACATTACAAGTTATCGTAGAGCGATTATAATTTATATAAAATAGAATTAAGGATGTACCTAATTATTTTGCAGCCTCGTGATCTGCTAAAAATTTAGCTAAGCCGATGTCCGTAAGAGGATGCTTAAGTAATCCTAGTATTGCGTTCAGCGGACAAGTTACAATATCCGCTCCATTTTTCGCAGCGTCCACAATGTGTAAGGGACTTCTGATAGAGGCAGCTAAAATCTCCGTCTCAAAACCTTGTATCGCATAGATTTCTGCTATGCCTCTAATAAGCTCCATACCATTCCAAGAGATATCATCTATTCTCCCAATAAAGGGAGAAAGGTATGTTGCACCAGCTTTACCTGCCAGGATCGCTTGTCCTGGAGAAAATACGAGTGTACAGTTTGTTCGGATTCCGTTTTCAGTAAAGTAACTGATAGCTTTTACACCATCTTTTATCATAGGAACTTTAACTACTATGTTAGGAGCTATTTCTGCAAGTCTATTACCTTCCTTCACCATTCCTTCAAAGTCTGTAGAAATGACTTCAGCACTCACATCGCCTGATACAATATCACATATCTTACCATAGTGAGCTAGAATATTTTCGTATCCAGTGATCCCTTCCTTAGCCATCAAAGATGGATTAGTTGTTACACCGTCCATGATACCGAGATCTTTAGCTTCCTTAATCTGATCTAAATTAGCTGTATCAACAAAAAACTTCATGATGTGAATATTGTGAGTGAGAATAAAAAAAAGAGGGAACACACCGAGCCGCTCAACCTCCTACCCTTGCTGCGTTTCCACCCTGGGGGAGTTCAGAAGGAGCTGGCCGTATGTCCCTCAGTGAGCAAAATTAATGTATTTATTGAAAAATCTGCATCTTATGGCAAGAAAGATTTGAACTCTTTCCAATGTTCTTTATCTGGTGGAGGAGCAGTGAAAATTAAATCCAGCTTAGTCACTGGATGTTCCAATTTCATTTGGTAACAGTGCAATGCTATAGACCTATCTTTTAGTGGTTTCTTAGCTCCATATTTAAGATCCCCTAAGATTGTACAATTGTTTACAGAAAGATGAACCCTTATCTGATGAGACCTACCTGTTATGGGAAATACTTTATATAGAAATCTATGCTTAGATGTAGCGATAAGATGCCATCTAGTGAACGCTTGCTTTGCTCCTGTTGTCGCGTGCAGGTGAGATTGCACCAGATTTTTATCCCTGTTTTTCAATAAGTAAGACTGAAAATCAAATGAAGTCTTTTTACTCTTCTGCTCGGAGATGGCGAGATAAGTCTTCTCGACCTTATTGTCTTTAAAAGCTTTATTGATTCTAGTGAGTGCTTTAGACGTTTTGCAGAGAATAAGTGCTCCGCTCACAGGTCTATCTAACCTATGGGCTAAGCCGATAAAAACATTTCCAGGCTTGTCATATTTCCACTTGACAAATTCCTTCATAATATCTACTATACTCTCATCCCCAGTTCTATCCCCTTGAACTAAGATATTACTAGCTTTGTTAATTACCAGTAGATGATTATCCTCGTGCAGGATTGTATTTTCTATTGCTTTGTAATTCATAATTAAGATGTCAAATTAAATAATTTTTCTGAATGAATATTACTATAGGTTTTTCTCCGTGCCCTAATGATACTTTTATGTTCGATGCACTAATCCATAAGAAAATCGATACTGGAGGAATTACTTTTGTCCCAGTGATAGAAGATGTCCAGGAGCTAAATCTAAGATGTCTTGCGCATGAACTAGACGTCAGTAAAATTTCTTACCATGCATTCAGCAAAGTGTACAAGGATTATGCTATGTGCACCTCGGGAAGTGCGCTAGGTAAAGGTGTAGGTCCACTACTCATTTCCAAGAAAGACTATACGATAGATCAGCTAAGTCAGTTATCCGTTGCTATACCTGGAATACATACAACAGCTGCCTTCTTATTAGAATATGCATTTCCAAAAATCCATGAAAAGCACGAAATGATTTTTCACGAAATAGAATCAGCTATCCTGTCAGGAACTGTAGATACGGGCGTTATTATACATGAGAATCGGTTCACTTATGAGCAGAGAGGCTTGCATAAGATCCTGGATCTAGGAACCTACTGGGAAGAAAAAACAAAATTGCCAATTCCTCTCGGAGGTATCTGCATCAATCGAAATAATGATCCTAAGCTACAATCTACTGTCAATAGATTACTAAGAGAAAGTGTAGAGTACGCATTTGCCCATCCTGATAGCAGTAAAGATTATGTACGGCAATATGCACAAGAGATGGAAGCTGAGATTGTCAATAAGCATATAAGTACCTATGTCAATCCCTACTCTTTAGATATAGGAAAAGAGGGTAAAAAAGCTGTACTAAGAATGTTTCAGGAGATTTTTGGAAAAAAAGTAGAAGAAGATGATATTTTTGTGACAAATTAAAAAACTGTAAATCAATTTATTACATATTATATATAATTAATATTTATAAACTAATGATTTTAAGTTAATTATATATTGTAAATAGATTTAATATGTTATATATTTACATTGTGTGTAAGTTTTGGTTAATTAAATTGTAAAATTCGTTTTTGCTCGTGAAAAGTCACGAGCATTTTTTTTTTATATAGGCAATGGGGTCTTGCTTCTTTACCTTCTATTGTCAGAAAAACGGATCATACGAATTATACCAATTCTAGATTATAATGACGGTAATTATTTATTTTGTTCTTTATGTTCCTTCGTTAAAAAGCCTCGCCGAACCTATGGGTTCGTTGCTAGCCCGCCCGCTTAGCGCTGTGCCTGCCGTATGCAAGGAGGCAGGGTTCTCTTCTTTAAAGCACTTTCGTACTTTATTCGACTACGTCGAACTCATTCGTTCTTGCCTTGATCCATTTTGAACAATTCTAAATCCTTTTCCGTCATCTAAAAATAGAAATGGTATTATTAGCGTACATGGAATTGAGGTTCAACCTTCGGGAGTTCGCTGCTTGGCCTGTTTGATTTGATCTATCTTCTCAAGATTACTACAATAGAGGAGCAAGTTTACACCTACTCCTCTTTATATTTATTTGACATAAAAAATATTACCCTCCTATTCTTCTAGGTTTCTTATCGCTCTTCTGATCCTTGTCGATTGCTCGACTATTCTCAGGATTATTTGTTGGCGTATTCTTAGTAGACCGAGTAGCTGCATCTGAGACGACCTTAAACAAAGTTCCTTTTTGTAGCTGATCGGTTAGCTCCATTCCATTAAGTATAGCTAATTCATTCAGTCTATCCGTAGGTATGCCGTTACTTGTGAGTGCATTCCTTAGCGTTGTATTAGAGCTTGCACTAGCTATCTTTATTCGTTCAGGTTTTACGTTAAGTTTAGCTGGATCCGTCAGTCCTGCAAATCCCTTAGCTGTTTGCTGAAAATTACTGTAGTATGTATTAAAATCAGTCTTCAGTGCCATGCCATGGATTTTATAAATTAAGTTATCTCTCTGTATGAAATATGTAAGTATTCTGATAGGATTACCTGTAGCTTGTCCATTAGCATCTGTAGGTACCTGATCAGAAATCATAGCTATAGCATCCGCTCCATTTACTTGCAACTTATTTGTTTCCACTACCTGTAGTTTTCCAGCTTGTATCTCAGCCTGTGCCGCCTGATCTAGAGAGCTTCCCTGCGCAAGAGAGAATATAATTAGCGCTTTTCCATCCTTAGGAGCTATCTGTACCTGCGAAGGAGAATTCGCAAGATTCCAGCCCCTAGGAAAAGGAAACTGAAATTTGAGTTCCGGATGATAGAAGATATTATTTTCCGCAAATCCTTGTCTCGGATCCTCTCCATAAACTAGTCCATCTATCAATCTCAGATACTTGTCTCTATTGACAGTAAAAGCTTTATTTTTTGTGACACTCTGTAACTTATCGGTCATCTGGTGCACGTCTTCATATCTGTTCGCTGGATTAGGATGAGTAGATAGGAAATCAGGTAGAGACTGTCCTCTAGCTTCAGACAATCTCGATAAAGTCTTAAAAAAATCTGCCATCTTATGAGAATCATAACCCACCTCTGTAGAATATACGACGCCCAACTTATCAGACTCACTCTCGTTATCCCGAGAATACTTAAGAAAAAGTATACCTATTCCCTGCGATGCAGCATCAGCAAAATTTCTAAAGTCTTCTGAAAATACCACACCAGCCATCATGCCTACCTGAGCTAGCATAGATTTGCTATACTGCTTAGCAGAATGTCTAGCAGTTACGTGCCCTATCTCATGTCCTAGAACCCCCATAAATTCTGCCTCATTACTAAAGTGCGCAAGTATTCCCCTCGTAAAATATATATAGCCTCCTGGTACTGCAAAAGCATTAATCACTGGCGAGTCCAACACCCTAAACTGATAATCTAGGTCAGGTCTATGGGAGATAGCGCCCATCTCCTTACCTTTATCATTGATAAAATCCTGTATAGTCTTGTCATCATACAATCCATATGACGCGATTACTGATGGGTCATATTCTTTTCCCATAGCGCTTTCTTGTCCTTCTGACATTAGCATAACCTCTCGTTTTCCAGTAACGGGGTTTCTACTGCAAGAATACATAAGTGTAAGAAAAAAGAATAGACTTAAAATTCTAATTAAGTATGTCTTCATTATTTATAAATTTTAGTTTAAATCGTATTATCAAGAACAATTAAGTCAATAATTAAGTATAGTTAAGTGTATTAAATATTAATTTAACATTATTTCTGCTGACAAAGACGTTATCAATATGTTATTTATTAGCTTAACATGATCTGCTTTTAACAATAAAAGTAGATATTTACAATATATACAATAGTAATAGTGAAAAAAATAGTTCCTTCAATTTTTACTTGTTTAAATCTTTTGTGCGGTTTCTTTGCAATCGTGTCAGGTGATTTATTCGTAGGGTCTATACTTATGCTTGCAGCATTGCTACTAGATGTCTTAGATGGTATGCTTGCTCGCATGCTAAACGTATCCTCCGATATGGGTAAGGAATTAGATTCTTTAGCAGATATGATAAGTTTTGGTCTAGCACCAGCTTATCTTTACATCTTGTTTAGCCCTTTTGATAGTTGGGTTAAGTACCTTCCTCCAGCAATATTTGTACTAGGAGCTGCTCTTAGGTTGGCAAGGTTTAACACACTTCCATCTTCTAAACATTTTAAGGGGATGCCCACGCCCACAGCGACCTTCTTTTTATTAGGTATTTTCTTAGCTCACCATTATGGCGACAATTTTATTGTGGATCAGTATGAAAATCCAGCATTGTATATATTGACCCCTATCCTTCTTACAATGCTTATGAACAGTAAGTTTACAATGTTTTCTATTAAAACCATCAACTCTGGATTTAAGATGGATGTATTGTTTCCTTTGATTTGTTTCCTCTTTTTCATTACTCTTCTTTTTATAGATTTTCAGATTGCCTTTCCTTTAACGGTAGTTTTCTACCTAACAATGTCATTTATTTATAATTTTGTAGCTAAGAGAAGATAATTAATTGAACTTATGTCTATTTTCCTATGTTTCTATCAAAAATCAATAAACCATAAATCATCATGGCAATTTTTATAACGGACGAATGTATCAACTGCGGAGCTTGTGAACCTGAGTGTCCCAATAATGCAATATATGAAGGTGGTGTTGAATGGTCGATTGCTGAGGGTACTGGCGTTTCTGGAGAATACACTTTAGAAAATGGTAAGATTGTCAAGGCAAATGATATGCAAGCACCCGTGGAAGAAGATTTCTATTTTATATCACCTGACAAGTGTACTGAGTGCATAGGATTCCATGAAGAACCTCAATGTGCAGCTGTCTGTCCAGTAGATTGTTGTGTACCAGACGAGGATAGAGTAGAATCTGAAGATATCCTACTTGCTAGAAAAGAAAGATTACATCTGTAATATTCTTATAGACATGATCTCTTCGAGCCTATTTATCTAAGAGAAAAGGTCGAATATCCTATATCTATTTATGTTTTATATGTCTTACAGTGAAAACGAGATCCGTAATCCTGTCAATCGAAATATGCCGTGAATGCATTATTATCCCATGGGTAGAAATAACTGTATGATTTTAACCCTATAATCGGATTATGCATATGCAGAGTCACAGCGTAGGAGTGATTTTGTCATCATGCTGTGTTATCTCTCGGATCTTCTTTTGGCAATGTATTCTTTAGGACTCAATACTGGAATTTTTGAGTTTTTAAAGTCCTTCAAATTTCTAGTTAAAATTAATTGACATTGTGATTCAAGCGCAGAATAATACTGAATTCCATCTTTAAAATCTTTGAATTTTGTGTCATTTAAAGCTAGTTCAATTATTTTATCGCTTAGCGCATTGGACTTAACTAGAACTTTGAATTTGCCAAGAATTAATCGAGCATCTTTTATTTTCATTACATCATTTAATATGTAATGTGTTTTGACCAAGCTCAAAGAGGAAATGAACAATTCTATTTGTTTCGTATCTGAGAGTGAAAATATTTTTTGACTCTCAACATAAAATGGTTGTCGCTTAGCCAGCAAATCAATTATAACATTCGTATCTACAAAAACTCTCATTAATCATTCTTTTTATCTAGATATTTACTTCGAGATTTTTTATAGTCAAAATTTTCTGGTAATTCTCCTACACCGCACAAGCTTTCAACCAGGGGTGTTATTTGAATATCGTCTTCTTTGTCTAATTTATTTGTTAATGTTTGAAAGTAGGATTCGATCATCTTGGACAGGCTAGTTCCGTTGCTTTTAGCATACTTTTTTGCTTTATCAATTATTTGTTGATTTAAGCTTAATGTTAGTTTCTTATCCATAATTAACAATATTTACGTGCAAATTTAACTTATTTGTACGTAAATAACAATATCGATTATATTTTCTTTCTGAGAGATAACTGTTTTGTATACCCACTATAGGCTAACAGATAAGTATTTAGCCAGCACGATATATAAGTAATGATAAATTTTAACAATTGTAGAAATGAGCTACTACTAATGAGCGGCTATCACATACCCAAAATCTTAAGCACAGTAGCACTCAGGCATATGTACCTGAACTGGCAGAGACGAAGTAATTCGTTCCTGCCACGCCTTAATAAATATAAAATTGCTAAGGCTTTATTCTGTACAAATGGCTTACTTTAGATATCTAATACTAGATGCCTAACCAGCCTTCATAATCATCCTCTTTTATGACGATCTTTTTCTTTGCAGAAAAAGCCCCCACGAGAAAGGTCTTGATTTTATTAAAAAATATGTTCATAGGATATGGATTTATACTATTAAGACGAAGAAAGACAACAAAAGGTTGCCTTTCTAAGAAATTATTTTCACTTTTTATTCCAACGTATTAAGAATAAAAGTAATATATAAATCTAAGACTTCTAAGTACTTATGAAAGTATTTTAAATACCCCATAAATTTTCAGGGTAAACCCCTAGTGAAATTAGGTGATTTAACTGATTGACGACATATGGTTTATCTTCTTTATATGTGACTCCGAACCAATTAGAATCAGAATTAAGAACCTTGACTTTAGCAAAATCTTTGTCTTGCATCTCGTCTAATACTTCAGGAATATAGAATTCTGACTTTTCCTCAAAAGCTCTATCTACAAGAAAATCTTTAAACATGTTTTCAGCATAGTCGAAGAATGAGGGCATGAATCCGAACATATTCATAGATACAACTACATCCTCTGCGAGTTCTCCGTGACCTTCAGTATTAGGGAACCTAACGACACCATCTTTGTGTCTCTGTATCTTTAAGGTCTCTACGATATCCTTCAGATTATGATTTTCATCTACAGCACAGACTCCTCTATTTACAGTACCGTATTCTGAAAGCGTATTTTTAAGATAGTATCCTATGATGCAATAATTATTACTATTGACATTTTGAGGGTCTGTAAGAAAATCATATAAAAGCTTATAGGAAGAAGCGCCATAGTAGTCATCTGCATTAATTATAGCAAAAGGCTCTTTTACAACTTCTTTAGCAACAATTACCGCATGAGCTGTCCCCCATGGCTTAGTTCTGTCCATGGGATATTTAGAACCTTCTGGTACTTTATCTAATTCTTGGAAGACAAATTCTATCTCTACTTTGCCAGCTAGCTTCTCTTTGAACACTTTTTCGAAGTTTTCGCTAAAATGTTCTCTTATGATGAATACAATTTTCTTAAATCCAGCGTTTATAGCATCGTAGATAGAATAGTCTATTATCGTTTCTCCATTAGGACCGAAAGCATCTACTTGCTTCAGTCCTCCATATCTGCTGCCCATTCCGGCAGCTAAAATGACTAATGAGGGATCCATATAGTATAATTATTGTTTAGATTATTGAATATTAAATATATGACGCAAGATAAGGCATATTCTATTATATAGATAGAAAAGTTATAAGTAAATTATAATCAGCATTTTACAAATTACGATTATTTATATGTCAAAAATTTTTATTTTGTAAAAACTTCTTAAATTTGCAGTCGTTATAGAGAGTGAACATATGAAAAAGAAATTACCATTTTTATTTATTATAGGATTTATCATCGTTTCTTGTACAAAGGACCAGATGCCTTTGCTCATTGAATTAGATAATGAGTTAAGAGCTAAGATCAGATTAATTTCACCAGATGGAAGTACAGATTTTTACAAACTTCCTAATGAAAATGATCTGAATGCCATTCCCCAGGATATCAAGAACCCTTTGACTCCGCAGAAAGTAAATCTAGGAAAGTTACTTTTCTATGATACAGGACTCGGGCAAGATGCCCTAAAAGAATCTGGTGTAGGAACATTTTCTTGCGCTTCTTGTCATATACCTGAGGCTGGATTTAGACCAGGGACTTTCCAAGGTATTGCCGATGGTGGCAAGGGATTCGGAATAAATGGTGAGGGAAGAAGAAAGCAGGCCAATTATACAGAATCAGAACTGGACGTACAGAGTGCACGACCACTCAGTTTGTTAAATGTTGCGTACGTATCAAATACTTTCTGGAATGGTCAGTTCGGCGGAGGCGGTGTCAATGAAGGTACAGAAGATGTATGGGATATCAGTGAAGAAACGGCATTGAATCACCTAGGTTTTGAAGCGATAGAGACACAAAATCTAATCGGTATAAAAACTCATCGAATAACTATAGATAAAGAACTAGCAGATAACTTTGGATATACTTCTATGTTTGATGAAGTATTTTCAGACTATACAGAGGAGGAAAGATATTCTCAAGAGACGGCCTCATTAGCTATCTCTGCATACATCAGAACGCTCATGTCTAATGAAGCTCCTTTCCAGAAGTGGCTTAATGGTGAGAACGCTGCCCTTTCCTATGATGAGAAAAAAGGTGGTATTTTATTTTTTGGTGATGCACAATGTTTTCAGTGCCATTTTGATAAGAACTTAGGTTCGGAAGAATTTCATGCCTTAGGTGTCAATGATATGGATCAGATACCATCTTTTAATACAGCACCGGATGATAAAAGAAATCTGGGTCGTGGCGGTTTCACACTTAATGCTGAAGATAATTATAAGTTTCGGGTACCTCAATTGTACAATATGGAGGGAACAGAATTTTATTTCCATGGAGCTAGCAAAAGAAGCATTAGAGATGTAATCAATTATAAACTTGCCGCGCAGTCAGAGAACAACAGAGTAGACCAGTCCCTAATTTCTGACAAGCTCAATCCTATAAACTTATCAGAAGAAGAAATAAGTCAACTCGAAATGTTTATTAAAAACTCTCTAAAGGATCCTAATCTAACCAGGTATCAGCCTGTTACTGTACCTTCGGGCTTTTGTTTTCCAAATAATGATCCGGACTCAGTATTAGATCTAGGTTGTAATTAGAGTAGGCGTTACTTACACATAATACGATTTTAGTGGCTTTCATAAATTGCTTTTTTAAAAAGCTTTCCAAAGACCTCCAACAACATAGCGTTGTTTTTCTTGAAGGTATTCCTTTGTATGTAACGCCGTTAATTTTATTTGCATCGAATAAGCCAATTTGCTAAGTTGCGTAACTTAAGAAGCATAATTTTAGAAAGAGATGATAGCTTATTTTCATAAATGAGTGGTAGTCTCATGAAAAAGTCCCTTGCTATTAACAGATTCCCAATAGAGATTAATCCACATGAACCCTGGGTATAAGATACCAGGCCTTTTTACTACCCTTTATATTTCTTCTTATGTCGTGGATGTAATCCTTGAGATTTTCTTTCTGGCAGTCAAAGATGATTCCTACCCTAGTTAGGTTTCCTTCCATATTTACTTCTGTGAAGGTTTTATATCCTAGGGATTCTAGATCCCTTTGCATCTTAAGTACATTTTTATTCCTCTTGAAAGATCCAGTTATAATAACGCATTCATCAGGAACAACTTTCAAATCTTCCAGCATGATAAGTTCAGATGGATTGTGTACTTCTTCGTAGGTCTTACCTTCGTATACATTATTAGGTTCCTCTGTTGATTGGTTATAGTCTAAGCTATCACTATCGCCATTTTCATTATCTACTAGTTCTGTGTTATCCGCAGCAACATCTGTTGTTGATGAGTTATCTAGTGCTGAAAAGCAAAATTTTGTGATCAATGCTATGATCAAGAAAAAGGCGAGTAAAGCTAACAATGGAACTATAATATAAGAACAACCAGATTTCTCTTCGTATTCGTTGCTTGTTCTTGTTACTGTAGCCTTTTGAGTTTCCTGCTTCACTTCTGTTTTTACTTCTTCCGAAATACTATTAGTCTTTGCGTCTGCAAAAGTATTATTTATTGATTTCTCTTTTATTATAGCAGGTTCTATTATTTCTTGCTTCTCGATATTAGAGATAGATTCTTTTTCTGTCACTAGAGGTTCTTCCTTTACTCGTTTTTTCTCTATCACTTCTTCCTGCTTCTTTGCCTCATTACCCTCTAGCTCCTTGACCTCATCCTGCTTCTTTTTTTCCTTACGTTCTAGATCCTTTGACTCATCCTTTAGATTTCTATCTACTAATTCACCACTATGCCCTAGTGTATCTAATGGTAAAAAGGCGAGTGCATTATTTTTACCTTTGTATAATTTACCTAAATCTTGGATGTAGACATCATCATAATTAAGAACGCCATTTAAGACTTTACTAGAAAAAACATTGATTATACGTGTAGCTTTGTTCTTGCTTATATCATAATTTAAGGCAATATGATCTCTTAGAGATTTATCTTCTCCTACCTCCTGATCAAAAATAACAGCATCAAAAGGGGGCTTTCCAATACTTTTACCACCATTATCTACTTTGAATGTACCTAAACCCGAAACAGAAACCACATGGTTCTTTTCTAGTAATGTACTTATTGCTTTTCCTATGTTAACCTTCATTTTTATGGTACTTCTAACGAATATTAACCAATTTTTATACCAATTTCAAAAAAAGCTTGTATTTGTTAAGATTTTTAAAGAAATCTAATCCAAAACATTCCAAGAGTTAAAGAGTTAATATCTTTGTGATTTAGTGTATATCCATGTAAAAAAAGATATTTTGAATAGAGATAAATCAGCACAGCTGTTTGAGGAAGCAAAGAAATTATTCCCTGGAGGTGTCAACTCTCCTGTCAGAGCATTTAAGTCTGTATATGGACCTCCCCTATTTATCAAGAAAGGAAGAGGGGCATATATTATAGATGAAGATGACAATAAATTTCTAGATTTTTGTTGTTCTTGGGGACCACTTATCTTAGGTCATGCAAATGAGAAAGTTACTAGTCGTATATGTTCGACCGTTGTGGAAGGAACATCTTTTGGAACACCGACAGCTCTAGGTAATACAATAGGTCGACTTATTCTCGACAATAACAAATATATAGATAAACTAAGATTTGTCAGTTCGGGAACCGAAGCGGTCATGTCGGCACTAAGATTAGCTAGAGGTTATTCTGGGAAAAGTAAAATTGTGAAATTCGAAGGCTGTTATCATGGTCACGTCGATAGTCTTCTTGTGAAAGCTGGGAGTGGTCTAGCTACCTTTGGCGTAAGCACCTCTGCAGGTATACCGGAATCGTTTATTAACGAAACAATAGTACTACCCTTAAACGATCTTGTTCTACTGGAAGAAACCTTTAAAGCAAATAATGATATAGCCTGCGTTATCATAGAACCGATTCCTGCTAATAACGGTCTACTGTTACAGGACAGGAATTATTTAGTTTGGCTCAGGAAATTATGCGATGATTATAACATTCTCCTGATTTTCGATGAGGTAATTTCAGGGTTTAGAGTCGGTTATGAAGGAGCTGCAGGTTACTATTCTATTCAGCCAGATATAATAACTTACGGTAAGATCATAGGCGGAGGAATGCCAGTAGGTGCTTACGGTGCAAGTCATGAAATTATGTCGCATGTTTCTCCAGATGGAAACGTGTACCAAGCAGGCACACTATCTGCTAACCCTGTTGCCATGGCGGCAGGCATCGCTACACTTGAGCAGCTCATAGAGGAAGATTTTTATGACAACCTAGAAGCTAAGACATTACAATTTGTCAATAAAATACAAGCACATTGTGAGGCTAAATCTTACAAACTGCAGATACAATCTATCGGTTCTATATTCTGGTTCAATTTCTCTGAGCACCGAGTTATGACTCCGGATCAAATATCTAGTGATGGTATGGAACACTTTAAAAATCTGCACAAATATCTATTAGACTCAGGTATCTATATGGGTCCTTCTGGTTACGAAGTAGGTTTTGTCTCTGCTGCACATACTCCGGAACAATTAAGTGAAGCTGCTGATGTCATAATGAAAGGTCTAGACCTTATTTTCTGATATAATTACAAATAGCTCATGACTAAACAAAGAGAACATGTACAAATCAATCATCTTTATTTTGCTTGCTAGAAATAACCCTATAATAATTCTGTGAATTAATAATAAAAAAAACATTCTAAAAAATTCCTAAATTATTAAAAGATTTCACCCCTCTTAACAACATGAAGATACTCAGCAGTTCATCCAAGTATATTACCACTCTGTTCATGTTATACATGCTAGCGGCACTGTGTTGGTGGAGTATTCTATTACTTAAGTTCAATGAGGAAAATTACACCCTGAAACAATCCCTAGACAACTATGCTCCTACGGAGATAAGTAAAATAAAAAGTGACTATCAGAAACAACGTAAGATGATCCTAGGAGAGGGATTGGTTTTTGGGATAGCTCTCATTGTAGGAATTTACTTTATATATCGGTCCTACCGCAGAGAAGTAGATGTGACAAAGCGTCAAAACAATTTTCTACTTTCTATTACACACGAACTTAAATCTCCCTTGTCCGTAGTCAAACTAATCAACCAAACCCTGCTCAAAAGAAATCTAAATAAGGAACAACAAACTGAATTGTTATCAGATGGAGAAACGGAAATTCTCAGGTTGGAAAATCTTATTAGCAATCTACTACTCACTACGAAGTTAGACGACTACGCAAGGAACTTCGTCCCTGCCCCACTATCAGAAATAATACAAGAAAGAGTAAACATCTACAACAAAAGATATAATGATCGTATAAGTTTTTCTATGGATCAAGATCAGCTGCTAGCAATAGATAAAGAATTGTTCTCTACCGCTATAGACAATTTAATTTCTAACGCTCTAAAATATAGTGAAGAAAATACTAAAGTAGATATTCATCTTTCCGCTGGAAGCAAGCTTACGACCATACGTATAAGCGATCTAGGTAAAGGAATACCCGACTTAGAAAAAGAAAAAGTTTTCAATAAGTTCTACAGGAGTGGCGATGAAGAAACGAGAAATTCGCAAGGATCAGGTCTTGGTTTGTATCTTGTTAGAGAAATTATCAAACTACATCAGGGTCAAATTATTATCCAAGACAACAAACCACAAGGTTCAATATTTGTAATAACGCTAGAGTAAAACTAATAAGGTACGTGAAAATAAAAGGAAGGATACTAGTCGTAGAAGATGAAGTTAATATAAGTAAGCTTGTCAAACTAAATCTAGAAATGGAGGGCTATGAGGTCAGCATATCTGGGGATGGGAAAAATGCGCTTAAGCAGATCGAAGAAGCGCATTACGATCTCGTTGTACTAGATCTTATGCTCCCAGAACTGGATGGTATAAAAGTATTACAAAGACTTAAGTTAAACTTCCCGCTCCTACCCGTTATCATAACGTCCGCTAAGGACACTTCAAAAGATAGAATAGCAGGTCTCAAATCTGGCGCAGAGGACTACTTGATCAAACCTTATAACCTAGAAGAACTAATATTACGAATCGATAAACTTCTAGAGCGGTTTCAGGAGAAAGAATCGGCCATGGAAGACATCTACACCTTCGGAGAAAATGAGATTAATTTCTCTTCTTATGAAGCTAAGGGTATCACAGGAACATTCCAACTCACTAGAAAGGAGATACTCTTGCTTAAGATGCTTATAGAGAAAAAAAACCAAGTAGTATCCAGAGAAGAAATGTTGAAAAATGTCTGGGGCTATGATGTATACCCTTCTACTAGAACAATCGATAACTTCATAATGTCTTTAAGAAAATACTTCGAAGTAGACCCTAGGAATCCTCTATACATCTTATCGGTACGAGGAGTAGGATATAAGTTTGTAGTTTAATTATACTTCCCACAGATCTAATCCTACAAGACTTCCTTTTCCTTATAATAACGCTCAGACCGATAACCCGTAAATGGCAACTTCAGTAATGTTCCTAGATTATCAGATGAAGCTACCTCCATATGAGTATCTAATCCATATATCAGTTTACTATTATCCACCTCCTTATAGGTACTGAAAATTCTATCCCAGAAAGAAAATATATTCCCATAATTAGAATCAGAATATGGCTGCTTGTAGTGATGATGGACTCTATGCATATTTGGTGTACATATAATAGTCACAAGAATCCTATCTAACCATTTTGGAAAGGCAAGATTTGAATGATTAAACTGAGTCAAAATAAGAGATAGGGTCTGGTAAATGAAAAATACCCATATAGGAATACCAACGATAAAAATTCCTATTGTAGTGAATGCAACTCTTATAACACTTTCTCCAGGATGATGCCTATTAGCTGTTGTAGTATCCACATGCTGATCTGTATGGTGAACAATATGAAACTGCCACATCCATTGCACACGATGTTCTACCCAGTGCGGTAACCAAGCTCCTATCAAGTCCATCATCAAGAGACCAACTATTGCAGTATAAAGTAATGAAAGATCTAACCACTGGACGATACCAAAATTGTTTTCCACTACCCACTGACTTGATAACACTAGAAGAAAGGCTAAACTAAAATTGATCACTATCGTCGTAAGTGTAAAGAATATATTGAGTCCCGTGTGTCTCAACTTATTATAAGGTTTCGAAAATAGCGGAGCAGCTTGTTCTAATAATAAGAAAAAACTGAGCCCACCCACTAATAGAAAGCTTCTATGAGCCGTAGGCATGTCAGAGAAATATGATACGATTGTTTCCATGTTTGTAAAATAAAGACTAGTCTTGATATAGAATAATATTTTAAAGCAAAATGTAGTTTAACGAAATTATACTTCACTAAATCTGCCAAGGATGATAGAATTATTATGCTGTAAGCTTACCTCTAATCTATAACCTTAAAGGTCGTACGTCGATTAGTCTGATGCTGTTCCTCCGTGCAGTCATCACATATACAGTCTATACTTAGCAAATTCTCTCCGTAACCTTTTGCTACCATCCTAGTAGCTCTAATACCTTTTTCAGCTATATAATCTACCGCTGATTGAGCTCTTTTCTGAGATAGGGTCTCGTTGTAATCTGTCTCTCCCCTACAGTCAGTATGCGAAGATAGCTGGATATTTATAGTAGGGTTATCAGCAAGCAATTGTGTCAATTCATCAAGAGATGGTCTAGCATCTTCTCTTATATTCCACTGATCAAAATCATAATAAATATTCTCGAGTACTATCTCCTTGTCTCTTATTATAGGATTAAGTGTAATTGTTTTATTGATTGTATAACTTGACGTCTCATATGAGTCTGGCAACTCTTCTTCAATATCGATCGTAATCGTCTGAGTAAAATAATTAGGATTAGACACCTTGATGGTAATGCTACCTTTATTCTCTATTTCTTTTATAAGATAGGCTTTGGCATCAAGTGATTCAGTTGTAGATACCTTATCTATAGATAACAACAACTTACTATCTGGCAAAGGGATCTTCTTAATAGATTGCTCATCAGGATCTGCTCCTACTACCTTCAGCGCTAAATATAATTCTGATAACACTATTGTATCCGTTTCTATTTCCGTTTCCTCCTTTATTTCCTCAGGATTCTTACGAGCGGAGAATCTAAAAATATCATCAGCTCCTTTATTTCCTCTAGAGGAACTTATAAAACCTTTCAATACCCTATCATCTCTTTCCACAACAACATATCCAAAATCATCGTAACTAGAGTTAATTGGAGATCTAAGATTTTCTGGCTGGGTAAAACTTCCATCCGCCCGTAACACGATTTTAAAAATATCTAAGCCTCCTAATCCTGCGTGATAATCAGAGGAAAAATAGAGTGTATCTTCATCAGCGGTAGGAAATTTTTCGTTCCCTCGTGTATTAATATAATCAGGCATAGCTATGGCCGCCGACCAAGCCCTATTTTCTCTAATTGAATAATATAGGTCATGTACCCCTGAGACATTAGAAGAAAAAATCAAGATAGAGTCATTATTAAACAATACTGGACTACCGTAATTTACATTCTCATTAAAGAAACTAAGCGGATAAGGATCTGACCATCCATTAAAATCGTGATAAGCATAATAGATTCTACAATGTTCATCTCTCAAATTCTGGCTCTCACAACGGGTAAAATAAATTTCTGAAAAATCTTTATTAAAACAAGCCATACCCTCATTATGCTCTGAGTTGATCGGCTTATCGAACAATTGAATATTATTGCCATTATAATCAGAAATATAAATATCCGAAAAACTATTACCTGACCATTTATAGGAATCTGTATTTAGTTCTGAATTCCGATCAGAGGTAAAAACTATTTGATCATCTTCGTACTTAGCAACTCCGAATTCCGAAAATTCTGTATTAGAAGCTACGGGCTGTATCTTATATAATAAAGCTTTCCTCTCTTTCTCCCACTCTATTACTCTTCGACATATAATCAGTTCACGTTCCACATCATCTTTATAATCTACCTTTTTGTATAGGGCAGAAAAAGCTTTTATGGCTGAGCTATAGTTCCCAGTTCTTTTGTACCCATAGGCTAGCTCTGTAAGTATTTCAGTTCTATCCTCTAGATCTAGTGCAGTTTCAAACCATCCTAGCGCACTAGAATAATCATTCATAGCATTGAAACTCATTCCGATCAGATAGGCGTTTCTCGCTTTAGCGGATTTGTTATTGTTTTCCTTGTACTCCTCTGTAAGGATGTCTACTGCTACTTTATATTGTTTGCGTTCGTATGCTTCCTCACCAGACTTAAATTTGTAGGAAGAACTGCATGACATATGGAAAACTAGAAAGATAACCATCCAGCAGGTAGAATATAATATAAAGATACGTCTGTTCAATGATAGAGCTATATTTACATCAATAATAAACAAAAAAAAATCCTTGCATTATATATAACGCAAGGATTCTTTATTTCTATATTTCTACAGACCTATTATCTAGCTTACTGAAGCTCTAGAGAAACTACTCTTCTTAGCCGTAACCTTAGGTTTAAGATCCTTTGATAAATCTCGTACTATAGGTGTTGCTACAAATATCGATGAGTACGTACCTACTAGGATACCTATTATCAATGCAAATGCAAAACCTTTTATGCTTCCTCCTCCAAAAATAAATAGAGTTAGTACCACTACTAATGTCGTTACTGAAGTAATTACAGTTCTACTTACTGTACTGTTAATCGCAAGGTTCAGTACTTCATCCGTAGACTTATTAGAGTATATACCGAGGTATTCTCTTATTCTATCGAATACTACAACTGTATCGTTAATAGAATAAGCGATAACTGTCAGTATTGCTGCTATAAATGCCTGATCTACTTCTAGTGCAAATGGTACAATATTATGTAAAAGCGAGAATAGACCTAATACCACAAGTGAATCATGGAACAAGGCTGCTACGGCACCTAAACTAAATTGCCATCTGTTAAATCTTATAAAGATGTATAAGAAGATCAATAACAAGGCAAAAATACCGGCGTAGATCGAACTCTTTTTGATATCATCTGCAATAGTCGGCCCTATCTTGCTAGAACGTGCTATGTGAGTCCCTTGGGAATCTGTCAGTACAAATCTTTCTAAAGGAGTTTTTATACCTGTCAATGCAGCAACACCTTCATATAGCTTAGAAGCTACTTCATTAGCTACATTCTCTCCTGTTTCGTTTATTCTATAATCTGTTACAATGTTATAAGTGTTCTTAGTATCGACACTTTTTACTACCGGTGCTGAGCCAAAATAATTAGCCAAACCGTTTCTAAGTGTTTCTGATTCAACATTTACATCATCAGCAAATACAACATCGTAAGAATACCCTCCCTTAAAATCTACGCCAAAATCAAAACCTCTAGCAAACATAGAGACAAGGCCCGCTAAGATGATAAAACTAGAGAACATGTACGCATACTTCCTTTTACCGATCCAGTCGATGTTAAGATTAGCCATTGTATTTTTAAATGGAGGCGTCCAGAAACTAAGATCGTTTCCTCTACCTGTCCACCAGTCTATAACCATCTTACCAAGAAGTACTGCTGTAAATAGTGAGCATAACACACCTATTATCAATACAACTGCAAAACCCTTGATCGGTCCCATTCCGAAGTAAGCTAATACCATAGCAACAAGAATAGTCGTCACGTTAGCATCTATAATGGCTGAATAAGAATTCTTAAATCCATCTGCTATTGCGGCTAGAGTAGATTTTCCTGCTCTTAGTTCTTCCCGCACCCTCTCGAAAATAATCACGTTAGCATCGACGGCCATACCGATCGTCAAGATGATACCCGCAATACCAGGCAAGGTTAATACTGTACCGAATGAAGCCAATGCTCCGAAGATGAAAAACAAGTTAAGTAACAATGCAATGATCGCTACAATACCTGCTCCACCATAATATAAAATCATAAATAACAATAGCATAGAGAATCCTATTCCTAGGGCCATCATACTAGAGTTAATATTTTTCTTTCCTAAGGAAGGTCCTACATTAGATTCCTGAACTATCGAAGTTTTAGCAGGTAACTTACCTACTTCTAGTATACTTGCAAGATCAGAAGCCTCCTGAACACTGAAACTTCCCGTTATCTCTGAACTTCCTCCAGTAATAGGGCTGTTAACTCTAGGCGCAGATACCACCTCATCATCTAAGACAATAGCTATTTCTCTGGCACCATTCTGTGCTGCCGCAGTCGTCATCTCCCCCCATGTTCTTGTACCGTTAGCATCCATTCTTAGATTTACTGCTATCTGACCATTGGGGTTAGGTCCTTGTGAAGCATCTACTATTACATCACCCGTTAATGGTGCTCTTTCCTTACCTGGATCCATTTTGATCATATATAGCTGATACATGTCATCTATATCGCTCTCCTCTTCTATGCCTTGTAATGATACCGCTTTGTTACTCCATAATAATTTAAGATCAGAAGGTAACATACCCTGTACTTCAGGTCTAGCAAGCATTTCATCTATAGCGCTCTTTTTGTTCTTTTCTGCCATACCTAATACATTATCAGAGTATCTAGGTTGCATCTGCAGAAGACTTAATAATGGACCTGCCTGAGCAAAAGGATCTAACTGCTTAGGTACAGTCACGAAAGTAGAATCTCCCGTGGCGTTTCCTAGATCATCCAATGTCTGAGTCCAAGTTGTATCAAATTCTGCTACTACTTCTTCTACGCCACCATCTAGTTCTTTCAGCTTCTTATCTATCTGAGTAATAGCGTTAGCCACTGCTCCATTGTTATCAGAAAGTCTGTAAGTATTCCAAAATTCTAGCTTGGCAGCAGAAACAAGCATCTTCCTTGCTCTTTCGGGGTTTTCTATCCCTGGCATCTCTACTGTTATAAGATCTCTAGAAGCATCTAGCGATACGTTAGGCTGCGTAACCCCTAACTTATCTATCCTTTGCTTCAGTCTCATGAAGGTAAGGTTTACCGTTTCATCGGCTTTTTCTCTAAGTATTCTTGCTACTTCTCCATCCGTTGTATTCGCATTGATTTCATCTCTAAGTCCTGGATTACGCATAAATATGGTAGACAGTTTCTTATCTGTACCTATATTGTTGTAAGCCTTTGAGAAAAGTGAAATATAATCAGACTGAGAATTTGCTTGAGCTTGGTCCGCTTGTTCTAGCGCTGCTCTGAAATTTTCATCTCTACTACTATTTGACAAGTTTATCAACAAATCTTTCAGATCTACCTGAAGTACCGCACTCATCCCTCCTTTAAGATCAAGTCCGTACGCCAATTGTCTATTCTTCAACTCGTCGTACGTGAAATCCTTGAAAAATGGAATGGAAAATATCTTCTCTGAAGAAATAGAATCTAAATAAGCTAATCGCGCAGTTTTCTTAGCATCTGATGCTTCTTCCACACCTGAATACTTACTTGCAACCTGCTCCGCATACTCTTCAGCAGCCCTCTCAGCCTTTCTTGTTGGGTACATAAAAAAGAACTGTAGTACCGTCACTACCAAGAGTAGCCAGAAAAAAAGCTTAATTATCCCTTTACCTTGCATATTTTTATCTTTGTTAAAAAACTCCGCAAATATAAGGAATATCCGTAATTTTTCGCCTTTACGAGGGATTAATGCAAGCTTAAAAGCATCTATCTATAAATTAACTGTCATTGAACATATTATTATCAGTGTTCCAGGCTTACAAACCCTTGGCGCTCATACAATATGATCCATAAGCTTTCATAAATATTGACATAAAAGAGAACACCACACTTCGTAACTATGCGTTAAAAGTAAAATAAATAGTACGCTGTGGAATTTTTCTAAGTCTTATGTAGTTATTACTTTTGTTATTAATTCACAAAATTTAAAACTAAAAAACTAATCAATGGGTTTATTTTCCTTTTTAAAAAACGTAGGTAGCAAAGTACTTTCTAATAAAGCAGAAGACAAAGCGGAAGCAGCAGCTGATGCAGCTGAAGTAAAAAAGCACAGAGAAAGCTTGTTAACTTCCGTTGTTCAGAGTACAGGTATCGGAGTAGATAATCTAGCAATAGAGCTTGACAATGATAAAGCGACGGTTTATGGACAGACGAAGTCTGTAGACGACAAAGAAAAAATTGTCCTGATCGTAGGTAACACAGAAGGTATCGCAACGGTAGATGATAGATTATCAGTAATCGCTCCTCCTCAGTCTAGGTTTTATGAAGTTAAGTCCGGTGACTCTCTTTCTAAAATTGCTAAAGAAATGTATGGCGACCCAATGAAATACAATGAAATTTTCGAAGCTAACAAACCTATGTTAGATGATCCTAACAAAATCTACCCTGGTCAGCAATTGAGAATTCCAAACTTATAAAAGTAAGTTATACCAATTCTAGTTTAGAATGACGGTAATTATTTATTTTGTTCTTCATGTTCCTTCGTTAAAAAGCCTCGCC
>ENA-ORXR01000481-ORXR01000481.1-marine-metagenome-genome-assembly--contig:-NODE-481-length-54279-cov-23.456570_pt1 | contig 54279 bp, 36 predicted proteins | sample MGYA00237866_ERZ511479 | MGnify/ENA metagenome assembly ERZ511479
ATTGAAGAGGGCTGACCCTAGTACGAGAGGACCGGGTTGGACGAACCTCTAGTGTACCAGTTGTGGCGCCAGCTGCACCGCTGGGTAGCTATGTTCGGTAAGGATAAGTGCTGAAAGCATCTAAGCACGAAGCCAGCTCTAAGATGAGTATTCCATTGTCCATTGGACTAAAAGAGTCGTGGAAGATGACCACGTTGATAGGCTATAGGTGGAAGTACAGTGATGTATGTAGCCGAGTAGTACTAATAACTCAAATGCTTCCAACTTTTTTTTTAAAAAGTAAATGGAAGGACTCTAACAATAATAACAATACATATGTTATTTGCAGATTGAAATCAATCACAATACTTTTTAATACTACAATTGTCAAAAAAAGACTTTAAATTCTAATAAGTTTATCTAGCTGTCTAAAGAAATTGTCCAAAATGGACTAAAGATTCGTTGGTGGTTATAGCAAAGAGGATCACCTCTTCCCTTTCCGAACAGAGAAGTTAAGCTCTTTAGCGCTGATGGTACTGCCTTTTAGGTGGGAGAGTAGGTCGCTGCCAGCACCTTATTAAGCCTTGCATTCATTAATTTGAATGTGAGGCTTTTTTTATACCCGATTTTAAAACCTAAATTTGATAATTACAACATCATTCCAAACATTATTCTCGTTTGATCGAGTCAGTTATTCTTTCTTTTCACGTATCTTCGTGGCATGAATAATTACTTACCAAATATTCTTAAAGGAGCGGCAATGGGAATCGCAGAAGTGATTCCAGGAGTTTCTGGAGGAACTATTGCCTTTATTACAGGGATATACGAGAAAATACTCAACACAATAAATGCTTTTGGCCCAGGACTATTTTCTACTTACAAGAAAGAAGGAATTCAAGGAGTTTGGAACGAGATAAACGGAACTTTCATAGTGACTCTGTTAATTGGAATGGTATGTGGAGTTCTAGTAGGTATCTTCGGTATTACTTATCTTTTAGACAACTATCCAGTATTGGTATGGGCATTTTTCTTTGGACTTATCATAGCTTCTGCAATTTATATCGGTAAGCAATTAACTAAGTGGACTGCTGTAGAGATTGGACTGTTATTCTTAGGAACTGTTTTGGCTTATGGTATTACGGTAATTGCGCCTGTTGAAGGGTCTACTTCATTGCCAATTGTATTTATCTCAGGGGCGATTGCTATTTCAGCTTTTATTTTACCAGGAGTATCTGGTAGTTTCATGTTGTTGTTAATGGGAATGTATACCATTATAATTCCTACAATAAAAAAAGTACTCACTTTCGACACTTCTAGTCTACTTCTAGTTGTCGTTTTTGCTTTAGGATGCTTAACGGGATTGTTCACCTTTGCAAGGGTGTTGTCTTGGACATTTAAAAACTATAAAAACCAAACATTAGCAATTTTGACTGGATTCATGATTGGGTCATTAAATAAAATATGGCCTTGGAGAATACCCGATAAAACAATAAATAGTGGAGATAAAATAAAAGTAATTACCGAAAACAATGTATTGCCTGGAGATTTTCCAGGAGAACCTTATGTATTTGGAGTCATTGCTTTAATGATTATAGGTTTTATATTTGTCTTTATTTTAGAGCGATTTGGTTCTAAACCAGAAAAGTTAGGCTAGTACAATGATTACTCATGAGCAATACGGGCTAATAGGCTATCCATTATCGCATTCTTTTTCTAAGATGTATTTCACTAGCAAATTTGTTAAAGAAAATATCGATAACACAGTCTATGAGTTGTTTCCTTTAAAGGATATCAGTGAATTCCCCCAATTAATTAAAAAGCATACTAAGCTTAAAGGATTAAACGTTACAATCCCTTATAAACAAGCAGTTATTCCTTTCCTTGATGAAATAGATCGATCAGCCTCTTTTGGTGCTGTCAATACCATAAAAATTGAGCAAGGCAGACTTATTGGATACAATACAGATGTCTTTGGCTTCCAACAAGCAGTGAGGCCGTTTTTGAGTGCTACTTCTAAGGCATTAGTACTAGGGACAGGAGGTGCATGTAAGGCGGTCTATCATGTGCTTCAACAAAACAAGGTAGCTTGTACATTGGTGTCCAGATCAGCAGATAAAGGAGACATGACCTATGAGAATATCAACAAATCGATTCTGGCAAAATACCAGTTAATAGTAAACACAACACCACTTGGCACTTACCCAAATGATAATAGTTTCCCGGATATACCCTATGAACATTTAACTGGAAATCAAACCTTAGTCGACCTCGTTTACAATCCACCAATAACTAAATTCTTATTTAAGGGTGCAGAGCGCGGATGTACGATTAAAAATGGAATGGAAATGTTATATTTACAAGCGGAAAAGGCATGGGAAATCTGGAATGAGTAATGCCTTGATATGTAATGATTAGCAAAATTATCCTTTAGAGATTAATGGACTTTCAAAATACAGAAACAGCTTTTGCCCATAAATCGGACAAGCAGCTAAAGAAAATGGCCAGATTGTTTTCCATGATGAATAAAAAATCATTGGTAAACCTAGGATCAACGCTCGGTCTTCTAGCAGTCAAACTGAGAATTCCGTTTACAACGACCATCGTAAAAAATACTATTTTCGACCAGTTTTGCGGTGGCACAACACTGCTTGAGAGCCGAACCCGTGTCAATGAATTATTCGAGAATAACGTACAAACGATCTTGGATTACGGTGCCGAAGCTAAGCAAAGTGAAAAGGATTTTAACGCAACAATGAATGAGATTATTCGTGCCATCCGCTTTGCAAACGAAAACGGGAGTGTATCAGTTATCAGTTGTAAGGTTACAGGACTAGCCTCTAAAAGACTACTTGAAAAACTACAAATCGGTAAGGAGCTCACAGCAGAAGAGGAAGAACAATACCATTTCGCATTTAAGAGGATGCAGTCTATTTGTCATGTTGCACATGAATTGAGGGTTGGGGTATTCATCGATGCAGAGGAAAGTTGGATCCAAAACACTATTGACACCTTTGCCAATTCAATGATGAAATTATACAATCAGAATAGTGTTATTGTGTTTAATACGTTTCAGATGTACCGGCATGATCGATTGGATTACCTTAAAGAATCACATCGCCAAGCCAAATTAGGGGAATACTTGTTAGGAGCCAAGTTAGTTCGTGGCGCTTACATGGAAAAGGAGGCTAGACGCGCTGAAGAATTGGGATATCCAAGCCCGATACAACCTAGTAAAAAGGAAACAGATGGGCATTATAACCAAGCAATTGAGTATTGTGTTCAAAATTACGAGACCATTGCCTTCTGTAATGCATCCCATAATGAATACAGTACAAACCTGATGGCAGAACTAATCGCAGAAAGAGAAATACCGAATAATCACCCGCACTTCAATTTTTGTCAGTTGTTGGGGATGAGTGACCATTTAAGTTACAATCTAGCGAAAGCTGGTTATAATGTAGCCAAGTATGTTCCTTATGGACCGGTGCGGGATGTCTTACCCTATTTAATCCGACGAGCTAGAGAGAATACTGCGGTGACGGGCGATATGAGTAGGGAACTTTCGTTGATTAAAAAGGAAATAAAACGAAGAGGTATTTAATCAAATATTATGGGAAGAATACACTTGTTCGAATTTGAAGATCAACCATGGTTTCCTGATATTATTAGAAACTATATGACCGACTACCTGCAGTTTATGTCAAATAAACTAAAGATTTATCAAGGAGTATTACCTATTCTTAGAAAAGGACTTGAAAAAAGTAACGGATCAAAGATTCTTGATATGGCATCTGGAGGAGGTGGTGGATTACTTCACATTGCAGATGAATTGAAAGGAGCATTTCCGGACCTAAAAATCCAGTTGTCTGACTTATATCCAAACATTACTGCCTTTGAGAAAACAGCAAAACTGTCATCAGTATTCTCGTTTATCAGTCAGCCCGTCGACGCTACTAAAGTGCCTAAAGATCTTAAGGGGTTCAGAACACAGTTTCTATCTCTTCATCATTTGAGACCGCCGCAAGCCACACAAGTATTGCAAAATGCAGTTGATTCCAAATCAGTCATTGGGATTTTCGAAACGATGGAGCGCGGCCCCAAGAATTTAATCGGCATGATCCTGATACCTGTTTTTGTGCTGATTGCTACCCCATTTGTTCGCCCTTTTTCAATCGGGCGACTAGTATTTACTTATTTCATCCCATTAATACCTATTTTTGCGTTGTGGGACGGAATGGTATCAGTTTTGCGCACCTATTCTATTAAAGAAATGAATGAACTTGTCGCAAATGTTTCGAACCATGAATCGTATGAATGGGAAATTAGTAAAGCAAAATCAGGGCCAGGAGAAATATTATATTTATTAGGATATCCAAAAACTTAATAACGTGAAACAAATAATTTTACTGTTCATCCCATTACTATTAATTTCTGCGTGTAAGAAAACAGAATTCATAGATACTGATGTCGAAGTCAAATTTAACAAGTCGTATGTTTTCCTAGGACATATTTACGAAACAAATAGTACAATTGATCCTCGCGTTGCAGCGCTTGATTATTCAAAATACGATGGAATCTGGCTGGGTGGAGATGTATGTGCAGAAACAACACTAGAGGAAGAAACACTGGAAATGCTTGATCTACAATTCGATCTTTCAAACCCAACAACTCACTGGACATTGGGCAATCATGATATTCGGAGTGGAAATATTAATTGGATTACCAATAAAACATTACGACCAACCTATTATACAACATCATTTGATGGAATTACCTTAATGGTATTAAATTCAATGTTTTTCTATGGCGGCTACGATACGTTAAGTGTGAACAAACAATTTGAAATGATTCAAAACGTATGTGACACCATTCAAAACTCATCACATTTAGTCCTTTTGACACACCATATGGTTTGGAATATTGTTGTTCCAGGGTCTAGAAACCTAGCAAATTTGGATCGATCTGACACCTATTTTAATTTGAACCCCGCACAGCATTATGAGCATAGTGTATATCCACTATTAGAACAAGTAGAAGCAAGAGGAGTTGATGTGATTCATATTGCTGGAGATTTTGGGCAAAAAGCTGCGAAATTAGAAGCACTGACCGCAAGTGGGGTGCAATATATAGGCTCAGGAATTACAAGTAATACACTCTATCACAGCACTAATTCAACACATGGTATTCCAGACTCTATTTTGGTTATGCATCATGATATTCTTCAAAGAGAACTTACCTGGGAGTTTGTTCAACTAGATTAAACATGGTGGTTAAAAGAATCAAGCAAATTATTGTCTTTCTGATAACGATTGTAATAGTTTTCGCATTTTCGCTACATCCACCAAACTTCTTTCAGTATTACGTTTTTTTGGGACACACTTATAAAACAGCGGACAAAATAGATCATCGTGTGGAAAATCTCAATTATTCACTATTCGATCAGGTATGGCTCGGAGGAGATATCTGTGCGGAAACTACCAAAAAGAAATCAACTGTTAACTATATTAATAAGTTATTTAAACTTGGGGAAAACTCAACGCAATGGGCATTAGGGAATCACGATATTCGTAATGGAAGTGTTGATTGGATTACGGATTTGACAAAACGAAAAAGCTATTATTGTGAATATGTCAACGGTGTAACGATAATGGTTTTGAATACCACATTTTATCTAAAAGGATATGATACACTAGAAACCAAAAGGCAATTTGAATTTATAGAACAAGTTTGTGATACAATCGATGCCTCTTCTCATTTAATCGTTTTATCCCACAACGCTCCCTGGCTATCGTTCGAAGAAACAAATCACTATCGACCTAATACAGATGGTTCCTGGATGTTTTTTAACTTTGATCCGACTTTAGACTACTGTAATGGCGTCTACCCCAAACTACAAAAAGTAGCAAGACGTGGGATCAAAGTCATCCACATTGCAGGCGATTTTGGGCAACGAGCGGCCACTTACTCCTATAAAACAGAAGACGGTATTCAGTTTTTAGGGTCCGGTATCAGCTCCAACACCAGTTATCATGAGAAATTTCCGACACACGGACAACCTGACTCGATCCTTGTGCTCAGGCATGACATCGTCCGCCAATCTATCGACTGGAAATTCATTGAATTAGAGTAATTCTACTCTTCTTCAAAGTACGACATAATCTTATCTGCCAACTCTAAACCGATATTGCGTTGTGCTTCTCCTGTAGCCGCACCAATGTGTGGAGACAATGAGATATTCGGATGTTCGAGCAGCTCTTTTCTGGGAGAAGGTTCGTTAACAAAAACGTCAAGACCGGCACCAGCCACCTTACCAGATTTTAGGGCTTCTAGTAAAGCATCTTCGTCAATCGCACCACCTCGAGCTGTATTGACAACGCGCACACCATGTTTCATCTTGGCAAATTCTGCAGCACCGATAATCGCTGGACTACCAGACTGAAACGGAATGTGAATCGTGATGTAATCGGCATTTGCTAACATATCTTCCATCGAATCTGTTTTGATGGTCACGGCAAGACTGGCTTCTTTTATTTTAAAGATATTGACATCGATCTTCATTTGATCGAAGGCGAGATCAACAGGCATGATGTTCATACCAAGGCCCAAACCAATTCTGGCCACTGCTTGTCCGATACGACCAAAACCAATGATACCAAGCGTTTTTCCTTTCATCTGTACCCCACCAGCAAACGCCTTTTTCAGACGTTTGAATTCTGAATCACCGATATCTGGCATCATTTGATTGGAAGAATGTAAGAATCTGGAGATATTAAACATGTGTGCAATCGCCAATTCCGCTACAGCATCAGAGGAGGCTGCGGGCGTGTTAATCACTTTGATCCCTTTTGAAAGCGCGTGGTCTACATCTATATTGTCTAGTCCAACACCACCTCTGGCAATGATTTTAAGTTTAGGACAACCATCAATTAAGTCTTTTCTGACTTTTGTGGCACTACGCACACAAATTACATCAAATTCCTTGAGCTTAGTTGGTAATTCATCTTGAGGTATTTTTTCTGTAACGACCTCAAAACCAGCCTTCATCAGTCTGTCAAGTCCATCTGGATGGATCCCATCATTGATTAATATTTTTGCCATTTGTGTTGCGTTTTAATTTAAGTCGCTAAGGTAATAATTTGTTTTGGATTGGCTGTATTACTAATTCACTTTATTAGAATCGGCTATCAATGAGAGATAGTTATCTGCACTATTACTAGGGATTCAATACCACAAAGCTAGAAAAGTATAACGGGTATATCCTTATGCATTTATTCTATTCCACACTCATTAATAGAATCATTCTTGGTTTTGTCATCTGGCATAATCATCTTTTTTGCGCGTACTCTTTTTAATTGTTGGAATTTTCAGCAACCAACATTCATATTATTTGTGAAGACATAAATAAAATTTGTAAGGTGTAAATGATGGACGAGGATTTGAATTCAAATTATCAGGTAGTCATAACTTCATGTTTTCCAGTGAAACCGTATTTAAATAAGTTATGAAAATATTATTTTGAAAATAAATCTACAAAGCTTTGATAATATTATAATTATGGTTATTTTAGATTAATTATTCTAGCTAGCTGACTAACAATTGAACATGACTACTTTTTTACAAAAGATACAGCTTGTAAGCAATCTTTTAATTTGTAATCGTGTATTTGCAACAGATTACAACGTAGATATTAATCCTCTAAGCGTAAACTGCTCAAACAACGTTGGTGTGAACTCCCAGCATGTTTGTTTGATGGTTTCGCATAAAAGTCACTTCATCGCCATGTCAGCTATTTCAGTTGCTTTTGTTAATTCAATTGCGATTGAGGACCTCAACTTCAAACAGATGTGCTGTTGAAGGTGCTTTACATAATATTTAACAATTGTAAATCATTAAACGTAAATAAAAATGAAAAAGTTATTCAATCTTCTAATGGTTACCCTACTTCCATTAGTTTCTCTATTCGCTACAGAAGGATATGAGGTTCGTTCAACAGTACACCATGTTGATTATGAGAATGCAAAATTGTATGTGGATCTCGAAATCCGAGCAAACGATGCTGCTTCAACATTTAATTTGAGTGATATGAATCTAAGATTTACACTTGGTAAAGGCTTGGCTAACCCAGCAATTGCTCAAGAACTTCAAATAAGTAAGGTGGTTAATGTTGGTGGTACAAACAGTTTGTACAATCCTCATACATTGAAAGGAACTACAGGAAACATTGTTTCATACAATGTTGTATTAGCAGGTGGTGAAGGATATCCAATACAAGCAGATAATTATATTTCTATTGGAAGAATTGTTTTTGACATTGTTGATTTTAATGAATGCCTTTCTCTTTCATGGAATCGTCCAGGAACGTTTCCTCCAACATTTATTGGTGGAAAAACAAATGCTGATCAATTAATCAGTGTTGATGAAGGTAACTTTAATGCATTTGATTGTGTGAATGCTAGATTAGAATTAGATGAAGAAAATCTTGTTTTTGACGTTTTTCCTAATCCAGGTGACCAATTTGTAAATGTTCAATTGAATGAAGACATCGAAACTATCAAAGAAGGTACTTTGAGCGTGTTTAACAGTGTTGGTAAATTAGTAATTGAGTATAATTTGCAAGAAGCAAAAGATTCAAACATTAGAGTGAATACTAAATCATGGACTCCTGGTTTGTATATCGTTAAATGGAATGAATCAACAGCAAAATTTGTAATTGCGCACTAGTCGTAATCTACACATAGAACTTTAAAAAATAGGACCTTCCTCATTAGGAAGATCCTATTTTTTTATGACCAATTCAATGCATTTGAACCGAAGTTAGAGAACGAATTGTCTTGGTCTTAAAAGTAACATATTGGTCAATAGACGTTGCGGGATACGTCATTAGAAGTAGCGGAAAGAACTTTATTTGTCATTGACAATTTCCCACAAGGAAGCCGTCTCCAAATCCTCCCTTTATACTGTTTTCAGCACATCTATCTATTTTTCATACCTTTTTATATAAAAAAACCAACAAATTCCAATAAAATTTGTAATTAGCAGGCTGTAATTGAATGCCTATGAATGTACTTGAGTTAATAGATGTGGTCAAACGATATGAAAACCACACCGCAGTAGATAATGTGAGCTTTACCGTACCACAAGGAACCATCTATGGATTGTTGGGGCCAAATGGTGCAGGGAAAACATCGTTGATAAGAATAATTACTACAATTACCCGTGCTGACCACGGAACCGTACTGCTTAATGGTGAAAAGATAAACACCTCAACGCCGTCTAAAATCGGGTATATGCCTGAAGAACGCGGCCTTTACAAAAAAATGAAAGTAGGAGATCAATTGATGTATCTCGCGCAGCTAAAAGGGCTCACCAAAAAGAAAGCGAAAAGTGAAATCGATGGGTGGATGGAAAAGTTTGATATCGAATCGTGGTGGGACAGAAGAGTTGAAGAGCTTTCAAAAGGAATGCAACAGAAAATTCAATTTATCTCTACTATCATGCACCGCCCAAATTTGTTGATCTTGGATGAACCGTTTTCTGGATTAGACCCTATTAACACCAACCTGATCAAAGATGAAATCTATCAATTAAACCAAGAAGGCACGAGCATCATTTTTTCAACACACAGAATGGAGCAAGTAGAAGAGATCTGCGAGCATATTGTACTGATCAATAAAGGGAAAAAAGTGCTGGACGGAAATGTGAGGGCCATTAAATTACAAAATAAGGAAAACCTCTACCGTATTGACTATGAAGGCACACTTCCTAACCACATCGGTGACCAGTTTAAACTGGAATCGTCCTCAGACAAGGAACTATTAATCAAAGTAGCGCCAGGAGAAGACTCTAATCAGCTATTAGCGGCGTTGATACGAAATAATGTGCACGTCACGTCTTTTAGTGAAGTGTTGCCAACACTAAATGACATTTTTATTAAACAAGTAGGATCAAGCGATGAATAAACTCTGGTTAATTATAAAAAGGGAATACCTCACCCGTGTCACAAAGAAAACGTTTATCCTAGCGACTCTAGGAACACCGTTGGCATTGGCATTGTTTTTAGCCGCGGAGGTATGGATCTTGACTTATGAGAGCGAAAGCAACCGTATTGCAGTTGTAGACGATGCGGCATTGGTCGGGACCGACAAAGCATTAAAGGACAGTAAAACAATAAAGTTCTTTGTGCGAAAAGAATCCCTCGAAGAACTCAAAGAAAAGTATGCGGAACTAGACTATAGCGGTGTTTTGTACCTTCCTGAAAATCTAACACAAAACGATAAAAGAGATGTTCGTGTAGAGTATTATTCAGAAGATAAATTGGGAATAGTTTCTAAGGAATACATCGAAAAAATAATCTCTAAAAGAATAGAGAACCAACGGGTTGCAAGGTCCGGTTACGATCAAAAAGTATTGGATGGCTTCGAGACCAAGGTGGAAATGAAACAAAAAACCACGATAGTCGGAGAAGAGGATGAAAAATCATTCAGTGCAGAGATTGCCACCTTCATTGGTTTCTTTATCGGCTATTTGATGTTCTTCGTCGTCATGATTTACGGACAAATGGTGATGCGGAGTGTGATGGAAGAAAAAACCAACCGTATTGTTGAGGTCATTATCTCTTCTGTTAAGCCGTTTCAGCTTATGCTTGGTAAAATCATGGGTGTCGGGATGGTCGGTTTGACACAGCTAGGGATTTGGGCAATACTGATTCCTGCAATAGTCATGCTTTCCTCGTTTTTCCTTCAAGGTGCCATTGACCCAAGTGCAATGGAAGATCTTGGTGGATTGGGCGGCGACTTTGATCAAGAATCAACTCAAGAATATATTCTAAAGGCGATGGAGGAATTGGGCACCATGAACTGGTGGGCAATTATACCGATATCCTTAATGTTTTTCCTTGCGGGGTACTTTCTATACTCTTCGATTTTTGCAGCGCTGGGCTCTGCTGTGGGTGATGACGTTGAGGAAGCGCAGTCATTGACAATACCGGTAACATTGTTACTAGGAATTGGCTTTTTTCTAGCGTTTGCCTCCATACGAAATCCGAATAGCAGTATGGCATTCTGGTCGTCACTGATTCCTTTCTTTTCACCCATAATCATGCCTGCTCGCCTTGCGTTTAACCCGCCATGGTGGGAAATCGCCTTGTCTCTAGTTTTGCTGATTATCACTTCCTTGCTCTTTGTATGGCTGTCTGCTCGGATTTATCGTGTTGGTATTTTAATGTATGGTAAAAAAGCAAGTGTAAAAGAGATTGGCAAATGGGTGTTTTACAAGGAGTAACGGTATGAAAAAGAATAAAGAAACTACCAAAGCAAAGATTTTTAATGCCCTAGTAGAACTACTGGAAACTGAAGGCTTTCAAAGTGTTGGAATCAATTCTATTGCTAGAAAAGCAGGCGTTTCCAAAGTGCTCATCTATCGTTATTATGGCGGATTGGAAGGACTATTGAAAGAATATAAAAACGACCCAAAGAGTTCTCCTGTAGTTCGAGAAGATCACCTGGATATGCTTGCCGAGAAATTTGATTTGATAAAGAATGATGAAAAGAAAGTCCACCAATTCAGACAAGAGTTGGCAAAGGACACCGTAACATCAACCATCGAAAACCTAAAATTTAACAATGGTTTACAAGAAATTCTAAGGTGGCAGACTATCGAATCCAATGCGATTACTGATTTCTTGCAAGTAGAACGGCAGAAACGCTTTGAAAAATTTGGAGCGTTTTGGTCTGGTGTCGAAGATTACAATATTATGGCACTCACAACCATCATTAACAGTGCGATCGACAACCTTGCGATTTCTAAATACGACAAAATGCTGGATGGAACTAAGCTGTCTGAAGGTGGCTGGGATGAAATTCAAAAAGCACTCCTATACATCTGTGAAGCCGTTCACGAAAAGCAAGTAAGGGATAGTCGATAGTCTGATAGTTGAAGACTGAGAGACGAGTTGGTTTTTTGGGGTAATGCCTATTCGTGACTAACACGAGGCGCAACATTCGGCACTTCGCTGGGTGGCACTCTTTCCGCAAGGCTATGCATCAGCACAACTTGTTACATTCAAACAACACTTCCTATCGGTTTGCTGTATCCTGAAGGCTTAGGTTGGGTTTTATGGATTAGCTATTGAAGTTGTAGTCGAGGGAACTGAGCTGAAGGAACTAAAAACCTTCATAATTTGTTTATAATTGTAAAACAGGTTATCATTTATGCCTTTACACCCCAATTTCTTACAACCTGACTTAAAACCTCTATATCATTCTACGAAACGACTTGCAATTGGTATTGCGCTTGGTCTTTGTTCGGCTTTTGTCTTCTACTGTTTGTTTTATGCAGGTAGGGAGGCAATGCGAGTAATGACGATAACGGATTACTATGATTTGTGGAGATTGACTGAGGTTCAAGTATGGTTTTATAATTTCTTTTTTGCCTTGATTGCGTTGATTTTTGGCCAGTCAATCGCAATTGAATATCTCTTGTATCAACCAAACAAAAGACTCTTTAGGAATAGTTACCGAAGAATGAGCATTCTAGTCGACCAACGATTCTTAAACTGGAACTTCTTGTTTTTTTTCGTTGTAAAAATGGGAACTATATACGGTTTGGCATTTAGCTATCCTTATTATGGAGGATGGGAACACTTTTTACTTTCTCCTGATTACTGGTATTTGTTTGTGTTGATTGTTGTTGCGTTGTTTCTTCAAACCTGGACATCCATTCGATTGAATTATAAACGCTGGAGTCTTAAATGGATGCTTACTTCGGCTTTCATCATTATCATTTTAGCATTAGGATTGTCTTTTGTAGATATTGTTGATTATAAGGCTATTAATCAATCTGTTTTAAAACATAATACAACTTATCGTTATCAAATAGATATTCCTTTTTCTGAAGTGTATGAAGGAGCGGGAAGAAGAAGTTTAGCTTCTTACATAGATGTGGCTTATAGGCAAGGTGACACCACTTTTCAACAACCAATAATCCTAGTAGAAGGAAAAGAAACAACCTTGGAGGAACTAAAAAATACTCTTATTAGGGAGCAAGACAAGGTGACTGGAACATTTAGGTCACTTATATATGCAAAGCTGAACATTCACAAGCAGGTTCCTATGCATTATGTTAATCTTGTGCATACTGAGTTAAGTAAAGCATTTTTAGGTAAGCTAGAGTACGGTGTCATTCCTGCCGGTTATAGTAGTAAAAATGCGAAGTACGCTTATCACGACTTTGTTTTGAGAACGATGAATCCTGTAGCAGATTCAACGGCTCCCTGGTTTCTTAGTAGAGAAGAAACAAAAAGAGAAATCAGTAAAGGGAAGCATATTATTTCTTTATCTCATCACCCAATAAAAGGGTATTCAATTAATAAGAAATTCGTTACAAAGAAATTAATTAGTACTGAAATTGCTGAGTTAGTCCCTTCTAGCGAAAGATTTATATTTTATCTTGAAGTCAATCCAAAGACTAATTTTGAAGATTATATCTTTTTGAAAGCAGTCATGAAAAAAACTACCAAAGAGTTTTATGATAAGCAGGCAAAAAATGAATTTGGTAAATCTTATATGGAATTAAAATATGAAAACAAGAAAGCAATCAGGAAAGCGTATGCCGTTCTTGTATTTGAATTAGAGGCAGAAAAGTAAATTATTAATACAAGCCATTAAAAAACGTCCAGCTTTTCCCTCTGCAACCTTACTAATAGACTTAGTAGAGACCCCAGCCAGTTTAATCCAGCGCTCTCAAATGCTCTAAATCAATAGGCTCTCCTATTATCGCTACTTCATCGGTTGCCAACAACATGGTTTCCGCGGTAGCGATTAGCAGTTTACCGTCGCGTTCTATCATTGCGATTAAGCAGGTAGCGGGTAATTCAATTTGAGCAATTTTTTTACCAGATTGAGCCAATAGGCTTGGAAAGTCTTTCACTTGCCCATGTAAGAAATGATCGTCACGCATGAGCACTTCGTTCATTTCGCGCTCGCTTTCACTTTCAAGCCAGCGTTCTTCAAACAAATCACTTTGTGCTACTTCTGCTAGGTGACCCGCTAAGCGTAAATCCAGACCAACGGGCTTTTTGGGAACCAACAAAAACATAAGTGTATGAGCAGCTGGCGCATCAGGAATATAAGTATTGGCTTGAGAACCAAAGCGCAGAACAAAAAGCTCTGGCTGCGTAACGTCTTTGTGGGTTTTATAAGCAATATGAACATGCGCACTAATCGGATGCAATTGTAAGAACTTTTCAGTAATTATTTGATCGATCATTTCGGAAGTAAACCCCAATCGGTTCACTGCTTCTTCCTTTAAGATTTTAATAATATCCTCGCTTTTATAGGTGCCATGACGATAATCAAGCATCACTGAACGGGCAATTAAATCTTCATAAGATAAGTTTTCTGCTTGTGTACGGTCATGCACTATAGTCATCAGCTCTCGTTCTAGGGCTTCATAACGCTGTAAGCCTAGTCGCTGATGTACATGATAGATAGCGCCTCGACGTTCTAAATTTCCAGAAGTATAAAATTGAAACCAAAGGGCACAAGCAAAGATCACCATTCCAGTAAAGCCAATCGGTAATATGCCCATTTCAATAATTAACCAAAAAGAAATCAAGACACCAATAATGGGCAACCAAGGGTAAAAAGGTGCCTTAAATCCAGGTTTATAGGTAGGAATTTTAGATTCACGCATTACAATAACGGCAATGCAAACCAAGCCAAACAAAAGTAACTGAAAGGCAGAAGCCAGTTTCGCTACAGAAGCGACATCAAACAAGAGCAGCACCACGATAATAGATACAACCGTTAGCATAATGGCCAATGTAGGCGTTTGAAATTTTCCAATTTTACTCAGCCGTTCTGGGACCAATTGGTCTTTAGCCATTGCATAAGGGTAACGAGAAGCCGACATAATTCCTGCATTTCCAGTAGACGCAAAAGCAGCAATAGCAGCGACAACAATTAAAATAACACCTAAATCAAACGGAACCCAACCCAGAAATGCTCGACCAGCATCTGCAATTGGGGTAAGGCTTGAATATAACTGTTGAGGATCTAACACCTTAATTAACACCACAGTCCCTAGGGTATAAATAATTGTTGCTGTGATGAGTGATAGCGTCATTCCAAGCGGAATATTGCGATCTGGATTTTGAACTTCTTCAGCTACGCTTGCTACTTTAGTCAAGCCTGCATAGGAGACAAACACCAGCCCAATGGTAGAGACAAAGCCAACTAAACCCGATTTTAAAAAGGCACCATGCCCAGCCTCTGGTCTAAACGCTTCAACGAGCCCAGTTTCATTTAGCCCTGCGATAACAAAAGCAATGAGAATAACCACCAAAGTTGTGACAAGAATGCGCTGTAATATGGTTGTTTCCTTGGCACCGAAAACATTAATCAAACCAAAGGCAATAGTGAGTATAATCGCTGTAACGGTCAAGGGTAATTCTAAGTATAAACCCAGATAAGCACCAATACCAACAAGGGCAAAAGCACTTTTAAACACTACGGCAACCCAAGAGCCCAGCCCTCCGATTGTTCCCACGAGTGGTCCCATAGCGCGGTCTAGAAAATAATAGGTACCTCCAGCTTTAGGCATTGCGGTTGATAGTTCGGCCATACAGTACATTGCTGGAAGAATTAAAAAGCCCGCTAAAAAATAAGCCAACCATACCGAATTACCGGTGTAGGAAGCGGCAATCCCAGGTAATAAAAATAAACCTGAACTAAACATGGCTCCTGTAGACATGGCATAGACGTCAAACAGCGTCAAACTTTTCTTAAGTGATTTTGTATCCGCTTTTGAAGCATTGTCTTTTTTCATTTCGCGTCCTCTTTATTCCATTTTCATTGTTCTCTACAATTAGCGACAGGCTAATGCGATCTTGTGGGCGATAAGCCGTAAATCACCATTTGAATTTCGTTTTAGGCACATAGTGAAATTTTGCTTCAGTTCTTCGACATCATCTTTAATCATAGTCACTACCCCCATTACGACAGCGACATCACTATCATCGCTAATAATCCCATCATTTTTCCATTTCATTTTTCTCCAATTTTCTTTGGCGATTCCTTTATCTTTTGGAAAATCTTTATTCTTTCCTATGAGGTACGACAGTATACCATCGTAAGTGTATCTGTATGGCTCATCATTATTGTGACCTATTTTAAACATCACCTTGCCTTCATCGAAATTGTAGTTTTGGTCTATATGTTTTTTGGCTGCGGTCTCGTAGTAGCTTTCATTTTCAATTGCCTGAGAAATTGCATTGAATGAGATGCCATATGCTTCTTGAAAGGCTATGATCTCCGCTCGTTTAATTGGCTTAGGAGCAACCTTATTCACACCATCGGAATCTGCGTTACAAGAACTTAAAAATAAGGCAAGACCCAAAAGGCAGACTAAGGTTATTGGCAAACTTTTATTTATGTTGTAATTCATATTAATAAATTTTTGTTAAATAACAAGTGAGTTTTAACTTTCGTAACTATCGCTTTTTGCTTCATATTGTTTGATTACAGTTTAAAGATAGTAAAAATAAATAAAGATGTTAGTGTTACCTACTTAAACAGGCAGTAATAGTAATTTTTTATGTATTTATTACTATATTTACATCAAAAACGTTCTCTATGTCTTTAAAGTTAAGATTTGAGCTACCTGAAAAGTTGTTTATTAAGGATCCTCAAGGCAGTGAATACGGGCATAGATTGCTGTCTAATGCTATAGAACTTATTAATCAACTAGGAATTGAACGCTTTACATTCAAGAAATTGGCCACTAGAATGTCGTCCTCGGAAGTATCAATATACAGGTACTTTGAAAATAAACATTTGTTGTTGGTATACCTAAATTGTTGGTATTGGGAATGGGTTACTTACCTAATCGATCTCAAAACAATAAATCTAAATGACAGTAGTCTCAAATTGGAAAGAGCGATTCATTGTATGATCCATGCTAAAACTGAATCAATACTCTCCGACTATATTAATGAAAATCTTCTATTTCAAGTAATTATGAAAGAGGGTTCAAAAACGTATCATATATCTGGCATCGCCGAAGAAAAGAAATATGGTTTTTTTATACCTTACAAAGAACTTGTAGCAAAACTAGCAAAAATTATTCAAGAGATTAACCCTCAATTTAGGTACTCGAAAAGCTTGGGGTCTACTCTTTTTGAAATGATTAATAACCAACTGTTTTATGCGGAACATCTTCCTAGTTTAACTAGTCTAAACAAGAGTAAAAGAATATCAGAATTAGAAATTATGGTAAATCACTTTGCTTTTGCCATAGTGAACAAGTAATTACTAAATAGTACATTCCCATCAAGTAATCGATCCATTTTTCAGTTCCATGGCGGTTTATCAATTGATTTTATACGAAACCAATCCTTCTTTCTGTATTTCCTTGATGGTTTCCTCGGGAATGCCTGAGGCTAATCTATAATTATACAGAATTATTCCAAAAAAGAATGCCGCACCAAATTGAAGCGGGTAATACAGCACTGGTAAACCATCATTAATAACATTTATAACACTAACCATATTGACACTGTTTAGTTCGTCAAACATGGGCAATAGTTTGGACGGATATCCAATCAAAAGGAATTCAGAAAGCAGTACAGCCAAATATCCTATTAAAAATATAATTGTAATTCCTGAACTGTTAAAGCCAACAATCCTTTTGAAAAGGATGATTGCAGCACCCAGCGCAATGCTAATCAAGCTGTGATACAGGCAGTTTCCCTTAAAAATAATATAGGACAGCAGCCAAATGAAACCAATGACCAAGCAAATCAGACCTACACGGTCGATTCTATTTCGGGATTCATCTAGGTCTTCCAGAATATAGGCAGCCTTTCTTAAAGAACGAATCCGTAATTTTTCTTTACCTTCTTGCATATTTATGATTTACTTCTAAACTGATTGATGTTTTTTTCTGGTAGATATCACCGATTTTCAAATAAAACACGGAATTAATTTAAAAAAATATACAGAAAAGTACAATTGTTTAGCAAAATAGTCCATTGATTTAGGTTGGAGATTTATGCATCTTTATAAGGACATTATAAAAGAAAATAAACCGCTGATCCGTGTATTTTCTAAGTTTTAAATTTTTTACATGAATCATTTCATTAAAATTTCAATCCTGCTATTATTTATTCTGGCTAACTTTAGTTGTGAAAAAAACAATATAAGAAAGACGTCCGATCTTTTGATCAATAAATATGGTTGGAATACCATAGAATATACAAATGTCTATGAGGACGGAACCAGAAAAAATGTTCTGAGGCCCACCTCCTTTCTTTTGAACACTTACGGGTCGGGTTTTTTTTTGAGGAAGATGGTACCCTAATAGCCTTTTATCACTATGAAGGAGATCCGCTACATTCATTTGCCGATGAACCCGAGAACGATGAACCTTGTAGTTGGTTGTGTTGGGAATTGGTCGATAAGAATGACATTCAAGTTTCGTACAGGTCTGGTGAAGAATTCTTTTCCGTAAAAATTTTATCAATTGATAAAGATATAATGGTGCTTTGGATTGAAGGAAAAAATTACGATACCGAATACAAATTTAAGAGACTTTCATCCTAGTTAAACTGGTCGCTCAGGAATATGAGGGTCCGGCCATGCGGTCGATCTTCTTTTTTTTTCGTTGTGATCAAAAAACGTTTAGCCTGGATTACGCAGGTTAGTAATTTGAATGGAGCCTGTTGGGAAACAACACATGAATAATACTTATCAAGTTTTTAAGGATTTAGTTTTTTGATTAGTAAGTGTATTGAGAGATGAGTCGCTAAATAATTCAAAAGCCAGAAACGCTTACTAAGTATCTAATGCCATAAACAGGGAAAACAATACCGTTTATAAGTTACCTGTTTACTAATAGATTGATTGTAAATACCTTGTGATTACAATCCAATCTCTCATGATAAACACAAATCAATTTTACCTATTAAGGCTAGACCTGAAGAGCATTTATTTATTAAAAGCGGAAGAACTAGGGGAACTAGTCTCCAAAAAATGGTCGATAATGTTAGAAAGACATTCAATAACTGAAAAAAGCTACTATTTTCCGGTCATTAATCTATAACAAATATCAATAGTCGTTAAGTTACTGTTCGAGCTATTTATAATTAGGGTTTAACTCAATGATTTCAAGTATTCAGTAAATTCGTTTTTTCTGCGTCTAGAAATCGGAATTACCTTTTTGTTGATGAGTTCGAGGTAAGGTGCATTTCCATTATAAAACTTGGACATGTAGTTGGTATTGACAATGAATGTCCTGTGCACCCTGAAAAACTGGGAAGCATCCAGGAGTTTGTCATAATGACTAAGGATTCTTGAACTAAAAATACTTTTACCATTAGATAATTCAATTTTAGTATAAGTGCCTTCAGCTTCGAGAAACAAAATAGAATCAAGATTAACGAAATTGTAACCTGTTTTAGTTGGGATCACAATTTTTGACGCTTTCTTTTCTTTTAAGTTTAACTTAAGATTGTCAATTCTTTTATCGATGTTTCTATGATCTGTTCTTTTAATGTATCGTTCAATGGCTTCACCAATTTTACTTCCAACAACGGGTTTTGATATATAATGCAAACAATTAAAATTAATTGCGTTGATGGCATAGTGATTAAATCCGGTCACAAAAACTATTTCAAAGTTTATTTGCTCAAAACGCTCTAATAAGTCAAATCCTGTTCCCCCCGGCATTTCGATGTCCAGAAAAACAAGATCCGGTTTTTGAGTAAGAATCAAGCCATATGCCTCATCAATATTAGAAGCCATTCCTACTATTTCAATGAAATTAAAACCTTGAGACAGAATTGTCTGAATAGCCTGTTGCCCTTTAGGTTCATCATCAACGATAAGTACTTTCATTCCTTGGGTAATTATTGCAAATAAAGAAAAACTATAGTAGTTTTAATTGAATCTTATTGGAGCGATAGAAACAAAGTGCACTAAAAATTACCTAACATTTTACAATATTATTTCTAAAGTATCTAAAAATAGTAGAAATAACGCTAAAATTATAGATAACCATGATAGATATAATCAAAAATTATGCGAAAATTACTTAGACTGTCCTTTATGTCGTCCTGATTTGATAAAGATTATTCAGCGGACAATTAATCTTCTAATGGAATTTTAATGATGACCCTGGTGCCAATACTTTCCATCTTCTCGTCGAATAAATCTGTGATTTTAATTGAAGCATAAACATGATCTACAATGCGTAAAACATCTATTTTTTCTGCAATAATTTTCATTCCTCTGGATTGGTAGCTATGAGATGTCCTATTTTTTAGTTCCATTGCTTTTTCTCTTCCAATCCCATTGTCTTCGATGGAACAAATTAAATGGTTATTATCTTTGAACAAATGAATGGTTAATATTCCTTTCCCTTTTTTAAAAAGTAACCCGTGGTTAATTGCATTTTCAACAAAGGGTTGTAGTAGCATAGAGGGGATTTCCTGCTCAAGGTCGATATTGTCATAAGTAAAGTTAAATTGGAACTTATCTTCAAATCGCAATTTCTCTAATTTGACATATAGCTCCAGTAGTAAGATTTCCTCCTTGAGCGTGATGTATCTGTTTCTAGAAGATTCCAGAAACATGCGCATAAGTCTTGAAAATTCTCCAAGATATTCACTGGCGATGGTATTATCTCCCACCAAAACAAAACTTTGAATTGCATTTAGAGAGTTAAAAATAAAATGGGGGTTCATTTGTGCCTGTAGCGCCTGCAGTTTGAGTTCTGCCAACTTTCTGTTTGTTTCTTCTTTTCGTTTGGACCGGTATAATAAAATTCGGGTTTGACGGCGGTATAAAAATCTTAACAAGAGTAATGTGAATATTGTTGTCAATAAAAAGAAAGTCTTTGTTTGCCACCAAGGATAATTTATTATAATTTGTAAGTGCTTTTCTGGTCCGGAATTTCCGTTTAGTGTTTCTAGTTTTAGCGATAAGTCATACTTGCCAGGGCTTAAATTTTGAAGATAAAATGCTCTGTTTTGAGCGATCTTCCATTTTTCCTTTCCTATTTTGTATTTGTAATTATAATCCTGCTTAAAAGAGGCATTTGCGAATTTGACGAAAATGGAATTCTCTTTGTAGTTTAAATTGTAGGAATTTCGCAATGTCCTAGGTTTATCATTTACATAAACCGTCCTAACAGTAACACCAGCAGGTTGACTCTCAAGGGTTAGTTCCTGCTCTTTTAAAATGGATAACCCGATTGGAGTGCCAACATAGATGTTTTTAGCATTTACCGCAATGGAATTGACATAATTGGTGAGCAAACCATTGTTTGTTGTAATGGAAGCAATCTCTTTGCCATTTTCTGAAAGGTAATTAACTCCGTTAGGGGTGGCAATCCATAATTTATGGTCTTCGTCTAGTGAGATTTCGTTTATCACATTACTGTTTAAGCCATTGGATTTATGATAATGGTAAACAATACTATCATTTTTAATCAGATACAGCCCGTGTGTTTTTGTACCAACCCAAAAGGAAGTACTATCAAGGCTTAGAAGAGATGTAATACTACTATTCACGGCCCCATTTTTAATTTCAATTGGTTGAACAACATGGTGTTTGAATTCTTGATATATAATTTTTTTTGGACGAACCAGGCTAATATGATATTCGTGGTCAGAATTTGGCTTATCTGTATGTTTGATCTTAGGATTATTGGCAATGTTGATCGTCAATAGTCCACCAGTTGACCCAATAATAAAATCATCTTTATAGTGTGTTAATGCATACGCTCTATTGTTAATCGACGTAATATTTATGAGATTTTCGGTATAGTTTAAATGAAACATGTTTCCAGCAGCATAAGAGAGTTGTAGGTTGTCGTCTAAGTAGATTTCCTTTATCAGACAGGATTGAAAGATATCCGATAAATTTGAAATTTGACCTAATTTTGTGTCAATTTGATATAAACAAGTATTTGCCACCAGAATTTTTCCATTCGGCAACTTCTCCATATCATAAATGGCTTCTTTCGTATTTGGTAACTGGAAGTTGGAAATTCCCGTAGAATCAATCTTACTGAGCCAACTCTCTTTTGTTCCAACAAAAATGGTATTAGGTGGATCTGTATAAACCTTATAAATATAATTATTGGGAAGTTTTGAATTATTAGAATTATAATGGAGTGTGTTGTTCCCATTCCAAAAATAAACGCCTCCCCCATTTGTCCCAAACCAGTAGTTGCCCTCTCGATCCCTGAATATACAATTGACGCGATGACCATTGACAGACATCGAAAGGTCCTCTATGACAGCGGGTTGGTCCAGATTAACTCTAAATAATCCTAGATCACACGAAATCCATAAATTGTTTAACCCATCCGTTTTCAAAGAGTAAATTTGGTTAAAGGATGAAAGGTGCTGGTTTAAGGAGGATAAATCTGGTTCCTGATTGTTTAGGTTTTTATAGACAATACTTTTATTTGATGACTTGTACCCAATAATGCAATTAGGATAAGGTTGAATCGGGGATGTCTTTTCGTTGTCTTTTATACTTGAAACATACTTTTTCTGATGAAGGTCGTACTTTAAAAACTCATGATTATACGGACAATAAATGGTTGGGATAGAGTCCGATTTTACTATCTGCCCGTTACAGATTTCTTGATCCAAGTGTTGGGCAATAATTTCTTCTTGTTCAATAGCGTATACGGTCAGTCCTTTTAGCGCCATGAAATAAATCAATTTGTCTGTGGAATTATAAATGATTTGATTAATACCTTGAAAAGTAGAGTCCGTTGTTAATTTGTAAACGGTATCTTTTTTAACATAAAACACATTTCCAGAAAGACTGGCAAAAAACAAGATACTGTCTGCCCTACAAACTTCAATGATTTCACTGTCTTTTACAGAAGGGTGGGAGTAACTGAGATACGCCTGATTGTCATATCGGAATAGTCCGATGTCTGTTCCCAGCCAGATATCTCCATGTTGATCTTGGTCGATGTCATAAACCACATTCGCTGGAAACCCTTTATCAATCCCTAGGTGTTGAAAGATTAAAATTTGAGAGGAAACAGGGGGTGATAAAAAAAATGAGAAAATGAGAATAAAAAGGCAGTCTGAAACCTTAAATTTAGTTAGAATAATCATGTAACTTGATTTCTCCTTGAATATAAGCTTTTAGTTTAAGGTTTTTAGCTTTTGCATTCATCCAGTAATAAATCAAATTATACGATGAAGAAATGGAGCTAATGCTTATCAAGGCCTCATTCAATGTGGAAGTACTAATTAGTTTCTCAAAGCTTTTCGGGAATTCCGTTAGCGCGGTTTTTTGTAATTTATTCGAAAAGAAATTCAAAAGTTTGTCATTTAGAGCATCCAATTTGTGCATTCTTTTAATTTTTCTTTTCGTAGATTTTCCCAGCCCTTCAAGAAATTGGTAATTTCCAATCTCAAAATGAATCAATAAGTTGAGGATAAGACAAGAAGTGTATATGTGGATATTAGAATGTGGCGAAATCTCTTCAATTAATAGGGAAACAAGGTCACTTGCTTCAGCGTAGTTTTCATTAAAGAAATGACTTAGGGCAATCATATAGAATAAATCTAGCTCCAATCGAGGTTCAATTTTTCCGATTTCCTGAAGAATCTCTTTTGGTATTTTGCTGTAAATTTTTAAAATAGCAGGTATATCCTCACTTCCCCAAAGGTAAAGCACCTGACAATAGGTTTTGCCAAGATAACACAGATCTTTTTCCTTCATTCCGTGGACTTGACTTTCCAGTTTTTTGAATTCCTCAAACCTGACTTCACCTTCGTTTATCCCCATTTTTAGTTCCATGGCAGTAAGATTGATGATCGTGAATGCGGGGTACTCCACGGTTAAGGTTCCGATGGCATACATCTCATGTGTCAAATTTTTTATTTTTATCTGGTAATCTCTTGCAATGGTTAACTCGTTGAAGGTAAGATGGAAATATACCCTTGACTTATAAATGTATCGGAGCGCACGCTTAGACAATGCACCTTTTTCTAGGTCTTCAAGATAACTGAGGAACTCATTTTTTGTTGTCTGATAATCTGTAATTCTGTTTAAATCTACTTTAGGTAGAATTTCTCCTGCTTTTTTAAACGTCGCTCTTGCTTCAAGAAAATTATAGTACTTTTTAAACAACTCTGTTACCGTTGTAATCTTGTTGCTCTCCTCTGAAAAATAACTGTCATAAGGCTTGGAATAAAGTAAGGCTGTATCTTCCAATTCATACAATTTTACCAAGACCAAATAACGTTCTTGTTCCAATAAGACAGGCTTGGTTTTGGTAATAAAATGCAGGCATTCCTCATACATGTTTTTCTTTAATAACACCTTTGCTTTTAATACCATCCGATCAATAGTGCAAAACTCATTATTTTTTAAATGGTAAGTAGTCAACGTTTCTATTATTAACTTATAAAGTTGGTTTTTGACTACTCTGTAATTCTTGATCTTTGATTGTATTTCTATGTCTTTCGGATCAGTCGATTTGTCAATAAAATTATACAATTGCATGTGCTTGGTCTGTTTACCACCACTATACTTGGTATTAACAAGTTGAAAATAGCGTTTTTCTCCTTTTGTCATTCGTTTGATCAGCGAAAAAACCGGATCATTTTTCTGTTTCATGCAACTTACTTTGTCTTTTTCCTAATATTATTGAATTTGAGGAGAATATCAAATTTAAAAAAAAGTTAAAATGATTACATATGTGCAACATATTCTTTTGAAAAACAATAATATAATTGAAAAATGGAAGAGTTAAAATACTTATAAAGCAACCTATAATTATTGTTAATATATGAAAGTAAGTTTTTAATCTTAAATGGAGTACTAAAATCTTAATAAAATTTCTTTAAGAGCCAAAAAAGACAACTTATCCAAGACCTTTCTTACCGTTTAAAATGTTTACAAACAACCATATTTTTATTAAAAACCTAAAAAAAACCGATGCACCTTTGCTATTGGGTTTAAATAGCACAGTCTTCTCTGTGTAATGGTTCAGTTTATAAGTAAAGTAGAGTTTAGACGAAGTGGTTGTTCAATTGAACGAAGCGAAGGTTCATGATTTTAGCCCAAGCTAAATGAGTGGTTCTTTAATGAAGTGCAGTTGAATAAGAACGAAGTAAAAACTGTGATTTACTTATAAAGTGAAGCATAAGGTTTATTTGGTTTGTGCTCCTTGAGGCAGGAGCACATTTTTTTTGGAGAAAAGTATTGCACATTTGTCCCGGGTTTCAATTGCACAAAATTCTTGTTATGATTCAAGGTGCACAATTGTCTCTACGGCATGGTAGATTTCAAAATCGAAATAAGCCTTAGTCGGTGCTAAAAAAAACAAAGTGTTACAATGGATTATCAAAATCTGAATCAAAGAATACAAGAGGCAAAAAATCAAATCAATTAAATCATTAAGTAAGTAGTTTACCATTACTAAACCACTTATTTTTTACAAGCCTAAAAATCCAGCTAAAATATATACAAAACAATAAGCTAAATCCTTGAAAATATTTTATTGAGGGTTATAAATCAATAGATTAAATATGAAGTAATATGTGCGTTTGGCATTTTAAAATTAAAATAACCACTCATTTATTTTTTATAAAAACCGTATTGGAATGATGTTCTTGTGTTTGGTTTATGAATAAACTGAATAAAAATCGAAGTTACTTAATTGAAATTAAGGCAATTAAGCTATGAATTGCCATTGATTTAAACTGATCCAAAATGAAACTAAGCTCTTGTTATCTATTGAAGAATATAGAATATTTATTCGTCCGAATAGTTCATGTTCTTACTCCAATCTTACCAAATTTCTATTTCACAACAAGTGTGACAGGTAATAACGCGCTTTCCGGTGTTTCCAGTTTGAAGAATGAACCTTTAATCTTTCACTAAACAAAAAACAACTAGGATGAAATCCAAATTCAAAAATAATTCGATGTTTAACAGTAAAACTTTAGATAAGCTTTTACACCCTACAAATACGGGATATAAACCTATTAAAATGAAAGTTGAATACAAAAAAGAGACTTTAGATAATTGTGCAATACTTAAGAATAATAGTTCAATTCAATATTTTTCCTCAAGATGTATTTTAAATATTGAACAATTTGACTTTAGGGTAAAACTCTGGCAGGTTATATTGCCCTTAGCAATGTGTTTTTTTATTACATTTCCATTAAAAGCACAGCTCTGTATAAGTGATTCAATTACAACAATAATTTGTGATCCTGTTGGTTCATATGAAGTCTGTACATTTTTTACTTTCTTAGATGAACTTCCATGGGTAGTCTCTGACAAGGCAATGAAAATAAACACATTTAATTTTAGTCGTATGGATTTTGTTCTGCCCAATAATATAATTACAATTCAAACGCCAGCCAATGGATATGCAGAGATATGCACAACGTACGATATTTATTCGGATTACAATCATAAGGTTTGGGTTGATGATTCGAGTACAGGGCATTGTACAGATACAATATTGATTAGTGGTTTAGCTCCGGTTTGCAGCCCCCCTTGTATTGTTCCGTCTGGAACATTCAACAATAACAATATAAACTCATCGAATAATACTGGATTTTAATTCAAGTAAAATTGAATCAATGATTAATTCTTGAATAACAATTTTATGAAATTTTCAAATTATGATAAAAATGACAACCAGTAAGACAAAATTTTTGTGTAATAATATTTTCACACATAAAAATCAAACAATTAACTGTTTGAAAAATTGGGTATATATGATTGCAAATAAAAATAAAAAGCGGATCCAATTAATACAAATACTTTTTTTATTTATTGTTGGAGTAAATGCACAACAACCATTTCCCGATCATCTTCCGTGTTCTGATCTACTTGAGCAAAAAGTTGAAATACTAAATTGTGATTCGTTTAAAGTTACATTAACACTTCTTTTAAAGAATACTGTTGGTCCACAAGAAATGACATTTGCAACACCTGTAACTTTTCTTGATTCGTTAGGTAATCCTATACTCCCAAATACTTGGCCTACATTTAATGCCATCAATAATTCTCCAATATATTTTTCTGCTGAATATTCTATGAGTCAACCTTTTTATATTTTAGAATATCTTACTCGTAGTAATGATTGTAGAAATGATGGTATAATTATTTTTGGTTATACTCCTGTTTCTTCAATCTGTTCTGTGATCAAAACTGATGTTTCCTGTAATGGATTTCAAGATGGTACGGCAACTGCAATTCCGGAAGGAGTTTCCGGTCCATTTACTTTTTTATGGAGTAACAGCGAAACAACACAAAATATTACTGGTTTAGCTCCTGGCACTTATACGGTTACTGTTACAGATGTTGATACCTGTTCTACAACTTGTGATATTGTAATAACAGAACCAACACCTACCACTTGTACACAGGTAGATTCTTTTGATTTGGGTGAATCAATTATCATTAATACAAGTGGCTCATTAGACGAAACCAATCCGAACTTTACAAAAACTTATCTTTTGGTTAATGATGCGGGACAAGTAGTTGCTTCTAATTCCACGGGAAACTTTTCCAATGATGTTGTATCTAATGCTTGCTATCGCGTTTACCCTCTGGTATATAGCACATTAGACCCCCCCTCTCCAATACCTGCATCTGGTAGTAACTTAAATACATTGGGGTCATTTAGTTTAGGATGTTATAATGATGATTTATGCTCAATGTTCCATTGCTTTTGTACAACAAACGAAGTTGTCACTTCCGCCTGCAACTACACCTCCGGCACCTTCATCAAAAACCCACCTGTCTTTTGTGACCAGATGATTTGCGCCGCCTTTGACACCTTGTATTTTGCTTGTGATGCGACCCTCGTGATTAGAATCGATACATTTATTGATCCGTTCGATCCTTCTGATACATTATTTGTATACATAAATGGAACTCATATAACTGAACTTTCGGAACCCACTTTAGGTCCACCGGGATGTGATGACAATAATGGTCTTACACAAATTACCTCCCATGCAGTTGGTGATATACTTGAGGCAGGAACCATTACCCCCGCTACTTGGCGCTATATCTCAAATGCCGGCGATACCACATTATGCGTGTATCAAATAGTTGCCGAAAGTTGCGGAGTTACCCAAGGAATGTGACATTGACTTGTAAGTCAAAAACTCAACAACAACAAAGATGAAATCCAAATTCAAAAATAAATCAATCCGTATAAATTTAAGTACTATGAAACCTGTAGCAACCATTCCTTTTTTTAAGAAAAGAAGCTATTTACTGTTTTTACCTCTATTTGTTGCCCTCTTAATGGCTACAAATCTAAAGGCACAAATTTCCTGCAATCCGTCATTGCTAATTAAATTTGGACCAAATACAAAATGTAATGGAGATGGCACCTATGATGTTTGTTTTGGTACAAGATTTCCTGAGACTTTTTCAGTGGATAAGTCAATTGTGTTTTATCAATATAAAGTGCCTAATGGAGGAACTGATCCGTATAACCCTGCTTTGAACTTCTTTGCAACACCTATAGTAGTGCCTGCAGGTGATACTATAACGTCTGTGGTCTCGGGATCGAATAGTGGATTTAGAATATGTCTAACCTATAATCTAGGTGATGATTATGACTTTAATATAAATTTCACCCAAGATCAAGACATTTGTAATATACAAGGTTCATTTCCCAGATGTTATCCACAATCTTGTAATTACAACTCGGGTATAATCTCTAAACAATAGTTTTTGATTTTCTAATTAGGAAATTCAAGTGAATAAAAATTGTTACAAATGAAACAATGTTTAAATCAATTAATATATCTAAATAGGCTAATAATGAAATCTAGTTTGCAGATGAAAAAGATATCAAAAGTGAAGATAATCGTTATTTATTTTTTAATGCTTATTTCGTCACTTAGCATAAAGGCACAACAATCCCTTGCTTGTTTTGATGTTTTTGATCAAGAGGTGGAAATTATAAATTGCCACGAATATAAAGTAACTTTTACTCTTTCTCCAGATATAAGTGTAATTGCGGACCCATTCCTACCGTTAATCTTTGATACACCTGTAACAATGTTAGATGCTCTTGGAAATCCTGACCCATTCCCAAGTACCGCTCCGGAGTGGGAAGCAGTTGCTTATGGAGATAGTTTAAAATTTTTCAAAATTTTTCCTATTACACCGGGAGGGTTTTATTATATTCAATTTGATACGCGCACTAACTCATGTCGACAAGATGATTTAGTGCTTTTTGGAAGTTCTCCTGAGCTACCGGACTGCGGACAAGTTGACACATTCAATCTTGGAAGTCCCATTAAATATAAAACTACAGGCTCCTCAGGTGAAACTGATCCTGACGTTGCCAAAACCTTTTTATTGGTGAAAGATGAGATTGTTGTTGCTGTTGATACATCAGGAGAATTTACAAACGATGTCCTGGACGCAAATTGTTATAGAGTCTATCCTCTAATATACAGCCTTTCCAACCCTCCGGATCCTATTCCTATGGTAGGAGATTCCTTCAATATTTTAGCATCAGCATCAGGCGATGCTTGTTTTAATAACCTGATTTGCTCCAACTTCAGTTGTTTTTGTGTAGTCGATCTTTTAAGATGTAATATTTCCAGTACCGATATCCTCTGTGAAGAAATGGGTACTGCCACAGCCTCAGCTAGTGCAGGGACACCCGGGTACACCTACTCCTGGAGTAATGGTGCAACTACATCTTCAATCACAGGGCTTTCAGCGGGTACTTATACCTTAACCGTAACCGATTCTATTGGAGATAACTCAACTTGTGAAGTCACTATTTTAGATGTGGGAACACCCATCTGCACCCAAGTAGACACCTTTCAGCTCGGAGACCCCATCGACGCCTCCACAACAGGCTCCACCGACGAAACAGACCCCGATGCCACCAAAGTATATTACCTCGTAGATGCAAACGGCTTAGTCACCACCACCAACACAACCGGCGACTTCACAAACGAGGTAGCAACAAACAACTGTTACCGCGTTTACCCACTCGTCTACAGCATCTCGAACCCACCCGTCCCCTTACCAATGATTGGAGACTCCATGAACGTATTAGGAACCACCACGCCCGGCTGCTATAACGATGACCTCTGTTCCAATTTCTGTTGTTTCTGCGTGATTGATGCGCTAGACTGTACAGTTGTAGGAACAGACGCCATTTGTGGTGTCGGAGGTACCGCAGCAGTTACAACAACAGGAGGAACTCCTAATTACACCTACAACTGGAGTAATTCCGCAACAACCGCTGTGATTTCAGGATTGTCTGCTGGTACATATACCGTTACAGTTACTGATGCAGCAGCATGCACCACAACATGTGACGTTACGATCGTTGAACCTCCTGCTTTAACAGCATCTGCAGTAGGAACCAATCTCACTTGTAACAATGACTCAAGTGGTAGTATTGCCCTCACAGCTACCGGAGGTACATCTCCTTACTCTTATACTTGGGATAACGGTGCCGGAACAGTTGAGGATCCTTCCGGTCTCTCCGCCGGAACTTACAACGTAACCGTAACAGATGCTAATAACTGTGCAGCAACAGCTACTGCAACACTTACCGAACCAGCAGCCCTGGTCATCACAGCAGCAACAACAAATCCCGCTTGTAATGGAGACGGCACCGGAACCATAGATATAACTATAACTGGTGGTAATGATTGTAATGCGAATGTCTGTACTGCGGATGCAGGTACCTCATCCACTACTAATGCAACACAATGTACAAGTGCCACAAGTACGAATACCGTTTCGGCAACACCTGATGGTAATTCAGTCGTTCCAGCTGGTTTTCAGGTTATCTATCTCCTTACAAGTGGTAATGGATTGATTATAGAACAAGTTAGTGCAACACCATCATTTAATGTCGGAACTGCTGGAAGTTATACAATACATACATTAGTCTACGATCCAGTAACGTTTGATTTAACATCAATCACATTAGGTGTTACAACAGGTTTTGACATTAATGCTACACTAGAGCAAGGTGGAGGTTCAGTTTGTGGTGCTCTTGATGTGACGGGAGCTAGTTTTACATTAGAGGGTCCAGTAGCAGGTAATCTTACTCCAGATGTTACTGATCCAACTTGTATAAGAATATTTTCATCTGCCATAATTATAGCACATCCTGATAGTACTGCGGTTGTTCCTTCTGGGTACCAACTTATTTATATTCTATCTAGTGGTTCAAATTTAATTTTGGAAGATGTCAATACTACTTCACCTAATTTCGAGGTAGTTACTGATGGAGTTTATACTGTCCACACACTTGTATACAACCCTAATACACTTGATTTAAGTATAATTCAATTTGGGGTAACTACTATTGGCTTTATAAATTCAATTCTAGTACAAGGTGGGGGTTCAATTTGTGGCGCTCTTGATGTAGGCGGTCCTCAGTTTGTAGTGATTAATTGTCCAGATCAAATCAGTCCAAATGAAAGTGAAATTGCGAAGTCTGAAAAGAAATTGGAAACACATTATAAGTTAACTATCAAACCAATTCTTGACCGAAACAGTTCCTTTGCAAATAACAAGTCAGCAAAGGTTGATTTATCTCAATCAATTAACTTGTTAAACCAATATTCAAATTTATATAATCAAAGAGGTGGATCCAACTTTGGTAATAATGACACCTATATCTGGAGCAATGGCGCTATAACAGAAGACATCTCAGGTTTGTCTGGTGGAACTTATACCGTTACCGTCACCGACTGCAGAGGCTGTGTCGTAACAGGTTCTTATACCATAAACGAACCTCCTGCTTTAACAGCATCTGCAGTAGGAACCAATCTCACTTGTAACAATGACTCAAGTGGTAGTATTGCCCTCACAGCTACCGGAGGTACATCTCCTTACTCTTATACTTGGGATAACGGTGCCGGAACAGTTGAGGATCCTTCCGGTCTCTCCGCCGGAACTTACAACGTAACCGTAACAGATGCTAATAACTGTGCAGCAACAGCTACTGCAACACTTACCGAACCAACAACACTTGCGGTAACAGGTACAGCCTCAAATATCAACTGTAACGGAGTTGCTAACGGTAGCATCGATATTACTGCAGCTGGTGGAACAACAACAGGAATATCATGCACCGACTATGCGCATAGCTGGAGTAATGGAGCAACGACAGAAGACCTAAACAGTCTTAGTCCTGGAACATATATTGTTACAGTCACCGACTGTAATGGGTGTACAGCAACCTCTTCCTATATCGTAACGCAACCAACTGCCATCGCCATAACAGCAACTACAACTAACCTTACCTGCAACGCAGCGGCCAACGGTAGTATCGACCTTACAGCAACTGGTGGAACATTAACCACTTCCCCTTGCTCGGTTTATCAATATGTCTGGAGTAATGGTGCAACAACTCAAGACCTTAGTAATCTTCCTGCTGGTGCTTACACAGTTACCGTTACAGATTGTAATGGATGTGCTATTACTGGGTCTTATACCCTTACAGAACCATTAGCATTAACTTGTACCGTAACTGGAACAAATGCTAGTTGTGCTGCTGCAGGTACTGGATCCGCAACAGTTAATCCTGTAGGTGGAACATCCCCATTAACTTACTTATGGAGTAATGGCGCTACTTTAGCAACAATTAATAATCTTGGTGCAGGAACCTACATTGTTACGGTAACAGATGCAAATAGCTGCACGACAACCTGCTCAGTTGGTATTTCTGCTCCTTCAACAGGCTTAGTTGCTATTGCTTCTAATGTGGTAAATGTTGCTTGTCATGGGGCCTCTACTGGTGCTGCAACCTACCAAACAAGTGGCGGCACTGCTCCTTATGTTATCGATTGGAGCACAGGACAGAAAGACACTAATATTCCTTTAAATGGTCAGGCTACCTTATCAAGTCTGTCAATTGGTACTTATTTCTTAACTATTACAGATACAAACGGGTGTACCTTATTAAAATCATTTACAATTACAGAAAATGACGCGATCTTGGCAGCTGTTCTAAATACAAGTAACCCACTTTGTACTGGTGACGCCAATGGCGTTGCAACCTATAGTCCAAGCGGGGGTATTCCTCCTTACATATATAATTGGGATACTGGCGAAACAACCCAAACTGCAACAGGTCTTTCAGCTGGATTTAACTACACGACAGTAACAGACGCAATTGGTTGTACTAAAACGTATTCTCTGTTCTTATTTGATCCACCACTGTTATCTTGTACTACTATCAACACACCAGCAACCTGTAATGGGAATAGTGATGGTACGGTAACAGCAACAGGTACGGGTGGTACACTGAATTCAGGAAATACAGTTTATCGGTATCACTGGGATACTGGTGCTACAACGTCATCAGTTTCCAACCTACCAGCTGGTGCTTACTCTGTTACCGTAATAGACGATATTGGTTGTCAGTCTACTGCAATTGCTGTGGTTGCTGAACCCACTTTACTTACGCTCACCGTGACAGCTACAGATGTGTCCACAAGCTGTAATGGCTCTAGTGATGGTGCGGCTACAGTTATAGCTAATGGTGGAACGCCTGTATATACGTACTTGTGGAATAACGGAGCCACAACGCCTTCAAATACAGGGCTTGTTGCTGGAACATATACGGTCACTGTAACAGACATGAACGGTTGTTCAAGTAGTGAAACAGTAATCATTAATAAGCCAACAACCTTAGCCATAAATGTGACCTTAACAGGTTCACCAACTTGTAATGCTTCCAGTGATGGTAGTGCAACGGTAACGGTATCTGGTGGTACCACTCCTTACACCTACCAATGGGATAATGGAGAAACTACAGCTACAGCTACTGGGTTAACCTCCGGACCACACACGGTTCAGATTACGGATAATACAGGATGTATAGCAATAGGCACGATCACAATGCCTTCTCCTACTCCATTTGAGATTTCAGGTTCGGCTGTAAACGTCTCTTGTAATGGTGGCGCTGATGGTAGCGGAACAGTAAACATTAATGGGGGAACTCCTCCATATACGTTTGTATGGAGTGATGGTCAAACAACAAACCCAGCGACAGGACTTATTGCTGGAACCTATACCGTAACAATAACAGATGATGTTGGGTGTACAGGGACCACTATAGTTTTAATTACAGAACCAGATCCAATTGGATTAGTCGTCTCTTTCAATAATCTTCTTTGTAATGGCGATACGGGAAAAGCTACAGCTAACGCTACTGGCGGAACACCAGCATACACCTACACGTGGAGCGATGGACAGACTGGAGCAATGGCTACTGGATTAACTGCAGGAAGCTACACTGTTACAGTTTCTGATACCAATGGTTGTACCGAAACTACAGGAATTAACTTAACTGAACCACCTGCAATTGTTATAAAGATGTCAGGTGATAGTATTCAATGTTTCGGTCAATCAAATGGTTCTGCGACGGTTAGTTCTAGTGGTGGTGTCCTTCCACATACCTATACTTGGGGTTCAGGTCAAACATCAACAACGATTAATGGACTTCCTGGTGGAACCTATGCTGTAACAGTAGTTGACGCAAACGGCTGTGCTAAAATTGATTCTTTTACAGTTGTCTCACCAAACGATCCTTTATTTACTTATGTTTCTGATGTAAACGATGTGCTTTGTTTCGGTGATTCAACAGGTACTGCAGTGTTTAATACCTCTGGTGGAACAGCTCCTTATTCTTATGATTGGAGTAATGGACATACGGGCTCGAGTGCAACAAATTTAACTGCTGGAACATATAATGTTACCATTACTGATGACCATGGCTGTACCTTAATAAAAGCTGTAGCAATCAACCAAGGAACGGAAGTAACTGCTGCGATTACCAATGTGGTTAATGTGAGTTGTCATGGCGGTTCTGACGGACAAGCTACTTATATTCCTAGTGGAGGAACAGCTCCTTACGACTATGAGTGGAGCAATGGAGAAACAACCGCTACTGCAACTGGATTGCCTGGTGGCATTGTTACCACAACCATTACGGATGTGAACGGTTGCATACATATTTGCTCTGCATTAATTACGGTACCGGATTCAATTATACTTGTTGCTTCAACAACACCTGTATTGTGCAACGGGGCTTCTAATGGTACAGGTACTGTATCTGCAGCAGGAGGAACACCAGGATACACATATGTGTGGGATAATGGAGAGATGACTGCAATCTCTACAGGCTTAACAGCTGGAACCTATACCGTTTCTGTAACAGATGCGAATGGATGTCTTGCAACTACAGTAGTTGTTGTAGACCAGCCAGATGCACTTTTTATAACCATGACTAAAACAGATATTGTTTGTAGTAATAATGCTACTGGAACAGCATCAGTTTCCGTTACAGGAGGAATGCCTAATTATACCTATGAATGGAGCAACGGAGCTACTAATCCTACTATAACTGGCTTAACGACTCAAACCTATATCGTAACTGTTACAGATGCTAATAACTGTAAAATGATTGACTCTGTCGCAGTGAATGATGAAGGCGCATTGCTTGTTGTTATAAATATAGATTCTATTGCTTGTAATGGTTATAACGATGGCGCAATAACGGCAATACCACAAGGTGGTCAACTACCTTATGGTTATCTATGGAGTAATGGCGCAATAACCTCTTCTATCTCAGGACTAAGTCCTGGCAATTATAGCCTAACGGTTACTGATGATAATGGATGTGTCGGAGTAACAACAGTAACGTTACTTGAGCAGACTAAACTCTTCTCAGTAATCAATAGTACAAACGTAGGATGTAATGGCGTAGCAGACGGTACTGCTTCTGTGACTGTTTCCAATGGAAATGCTCCGTACACTTACCAATGGGGTGTGAATACAGGTAGTCAAACTACCGCGACAGCCATAGGGCTTTCAGCCGGAACCTATATGGTCTCAATTACTGATACAAATGGCTGTTGCTTAATCTCCTCTGTAATGGTAGGGCAGGAGTGTTGTGCTCAAGACTATTGTGAAGAAGCAGTTAACAATAATACAGATATCTGTCTTTTACTATCAAGTGATCCAAATCATCCACTTTCAACGCTTGACTGTGATAATGGTGGTGTTGATAATGCAACGGAATGCGCCAACAATGGCGATCCACTTGATGTAGCAGATGATTGTCAGATTGCAGAAGACACTAACATGGACATTTGTGCCATTATACTTGCAGATCCAAGCCACCCACTAGCAACAGTGGATTGCGACAATGGTGGTGTGATGAACAGTGCAGAGTGCGCTAGTGGTGAAAACCCATTTGATCCGTCAGATGATTGTCAGGCAGCATTAGACGAAGGCATTAATATTTGTGCACTAATTAACTACGATCCAAATCATCCACTGGCAAGTCTAGATTGTGATAACGGTGGTATTGATAACTACACGGAATGCATGAGTGGCGAAGACCCATCAGAACCTTCAGATGATTGCCAAACCGTAATTGACGAAGACCTCGAAATCTGTTCGATCATTAGTAGTGCAAATGGTAATCACCCACTTGCAACATTGGATTGTGATAACGGTGGCGTACACAATGCGTATGAGTGTCAACATCAAACAGATACTAATGAGCCAAGTGATGATTGTATTGCTGCCATTAGGTGTGATCTGGATATTTGTGCGCTGATTGACGGTGATCCAAACCATCCACTAGCAGATCAGGACTGTGACGGTGGTGGTATGTCTAATTGGTCTGAATGTCAAAATGGCAGTGATACTAACAATCCTGTGGATGACTGTATGGCTGCTATCGCAGACAGTGTAAACATTTGTGCAATTATTAACTACGATCCGAATCACCCACTGGCGACAAGCGATTGTGATAATGGTGGTATCCCTAACTGGATTGAATGCCAGAATGGAGAAAACCCAAGTAATCCAGTTGATGATTGCCTAACAGCAATGGATGTGAACGCTGATATTTGTACAATTATCCTTGTTAATCCTACCAGCCCAATCGCTACACAAGATTGTGATAATGGCGGTGTTGATAATCAAACGGAATGCAGTAACAGCGGTGATCCGACCAACGCAGCTGATGATTGTGCTACCACAATCGCGGAAGGGGAAGACATCTGTTCTGTTATCAATAGTGATCCAACACACCCTATGGCTTCTGTCGATTGTGATAGTGGTGGCGTTGATAACTATACGGAATGTGAAAACGGTGGTGATCCTTCTGATCCAGCTGATGATTGTATGATTGCGAAGGACGCGGGTCTTGATATTTGTGCACTGATTAACTACGATCTGAATCACCCAATGGCCGCACTTGATTGTGATGACGGTGGTGTGAATAACTATACAGAATGTGTGAATGGTGCAGGTGACCCATCAGACCCAATGGATGATTGTGAGGCTGCAGTAGTTGCTGGCTTAGATCTATGTGTGATCATAGATGGTGATGCAACACATCCTTGGGCTAGCATGGATTGTGATAACGGTGGTATTCAAAACCTTCAGGAATGTCTTGACGGTGGTGACCCATCTGACCCAATTGACGATTCAACTTGTCCTCCGGATTTCTGTGTACAAGCAAATGATGGAACAATTGATATCTGCGCAGAAATCTCTGCTAATCCCAATAACTCAATGGGAACAATGGATTGTGATAATGGGGGTATTGATAATCAAACAGAATGTAACAATAGTGGCAACCCATTAGACGATTCAGATGACTGTATTGTAGCATTCAATGCTGGTCTTGATCTCTGTGTACTTATAAATGCTGACCCGGCACACCCAATGGCAACACTGGACTGTGATGGTGGTGGCATTATGAATATCACAGAGTGTGCTACTGGAGAAAATCCAAGCGAACCAAGTGATGACTGTCAAGCGGCAATTGATGCTGGTGAAAACATTTGTCAAATCATCAATTACGAACCTAAACACCCAATGGCAACACTGGACTGTGATGGTGGTGGTATGTCTAACTGGTTTGAATGTCAAAACGGTGGTGACCCAAGTGTACCAAGTGATGACTGTGCTACACTTGTAGCAGAGCAGGTTGATATCTGTACGCTATTAGTCAATGACCCGACTAATCCAATTGGAAATTCTGATTGTGATGAAGATGGTGTTACAAACGCTATAGAATGCGCAGACAATACAGATCCATTTGATCCCTGTGACTTTGATAAAGGAAGCATTACGCTGCCAGTTACTGCAGATCAGAGTGGTTGTCCGAACTTGTGTCCTGACTTAACACCTATCACCACCATCTTACCAGGTAATATTGCTGGGGTGTCTGGTGTCTGTGTTTCTGTTGAAGTATCTGAATTGAATGATATTGATACAGACGGGTCTACGATAACAGTGAGAATGCCTTCTGATCCTCGATTTACCTTTACTTGGGATCCAACATTGTTGCAATGTGGCCTGTTGGCATTCAATAATCCTGATTGGACATATTTAGGTGATAATGGATTTGTGCATACGTTCGAGTACATTGGCCCTAGTCAAATCATTGCAGGAAGCAATTCAAGTACATTTGGATTTGATGCAACCTATGATCCACAAGCTACTGACGGTCAAACGACAATTACAGCAACCATTGTACCGTTTAGTGGTGGCGAATGTAATATTTTGAATAATACTGATTCAGAACGATTAGTTTACTTTGAATAAAATTAATAAGGCAAGGCATTACAAAATGCCTTGCCATTTTTTAAATTCGAAAGAAAATTGATGATGAATCATTTAGAACCAGTCTGTCTGGCACTTTGTTCAAACTTCAAACAACACCTACCATCCTTGGTCCATATCCCTTTAAATTTATAGGATTATTAGAGAGGATTGATGAATGCGCTCTATTTGTACTAACTTCTACTAGGATAATCACCCTCCAAGCTAATAATGTAATTTAGTCCTTGAAAAGGAGGCATGTTGTTTACAGGAGCTGAAGAACCAGTATTACCAATTGTAACACTTCCTGCGTTCATTTGTCCGTCAGCGCTACTTTGGTACAATTCAGTACTTGACTTTCCTAAGAAACCTCCTACAGGGCTTTCATCTTCGCCATCTGCTGAAGACACATTTATCGCTGCTTTATGATTGTGTGCAGGAAGGTTAGCAGCGGTTAAGATTTTTGTAGTGCTACCACTTTTTTGCCCAAGGGCAATGGTAAGTAAACCCGGTCCGGCACCTTTATGAACAGGAACCCGACTTCTTAAATCGGGCAAACCGAATGACGTTCGTCCATCTCCACCATAAGTTGTACCTAGCAAAGAGAACAAGGCAGTGTGTGAGCTTATAGGTAATAATTGTCCGTCACAAAACGCATACCCTCTTGGTGCAAATTCCCCACCGAATAAAACAATTTGAGCCATCATTTGATACATAATATTGTGTTTGTTAAACTAGTGTTGATCACTATTCAAGGTTTAATAATATTTCAAGAAATCATTTGTTACAATAAAGAAGAATTAACTCCTACTTGGAAAAGTTCCCTCTATGCAAATAATGTAATTTAGTCCTTGAAAAGGAGGCATGTTGTTTACTGGAGCGGAAGAACCTGTATTGCCAATTGTAACACTTCCTGCGTTCATTTGTCCGTCAGCACTGCTTTGATATAATTCAGTGCTTGATTTTCCTAAGAAACCACCTGAAGGGCTGTCTTCTTCTCCGTCTGCTGAAGATACATTGATCGCTGCCTTATGGCTGTGTGCAGGAAGGTTTTCTTTCGTTAATGTGTTTTGGGCAACACCGCCCTTTTGTCCGAGCATAACCGTTGGCAAACCGGGACCAGTACCTTGTTGAACTGCAACTCTGCTTCTTAAGTCAGGTAAGCCGAAGGTGGTTCGGCCGTCTCCGCCGTAAGTAGTACCAAGTATAGAGAATAGCGCTTGGTTTTTACTAATAGCGATTAGCTGTCCGTCGCAAAATGCCCAGCCCCTTGGTGCAAAATCGCCTCCAAATAGAATAATTTGAGCCAAAAAAGGATCCATAATAAATTGTTTTTAGTTATTATAATAATGTTGATTACTGATTGTCAAATGTAGAATTTATGAATTGTTTCTACTTTGATATATAAGTGTATTGTTTTTTAGTGTTTAAGGTAGCTGCGCCGTCAGGTTCCTGTTATTCCAAATGTTACTCCGTTCAATAGCAGTACATGCCCCATCCAAATTAGAGTCGGATTGAGTATAAGAACCTACCGTATTTCGATTGTTCCACGCCTTGCTTCTATCAGCAGCATTAATGGCACCATCAGCATTGATGTCTCCTTCCCATAAGGCGTATTCGCCAGTAGAATATGACTTCATGGCACTTGTTCCATAGGCCACGCCCCCAGTAAAGTCCAAAGGTGTGACTACTGTTTGACTTAGAGTAAGCGAACCAACAGAACAAACTGCTAGGTGATTTCTACTGCGCACTGCCACATAATAATCACCATCTGGCAAGTTGGTAAACTCTACTGGGCCAACCCCATATCGATGTTCGACCACATCACCGTCCCGCTGTAAAAATGCAGAACGGGTAGCCAAAATAACGGTAGGATCAACCGGATCACGGAGCTCTACAAACACCCAATCGACTATAGCATCATTGCCTGTAGTTGTAAGCGTTGAAAGAAATGAAGTTTCACCACCACCGCCATTGATATGAGTCAAGCCCAGCCCTGTAAATGGTTCAACGAAGTTAAGTATGTTCTGGCTGCGTAAATCATCGCGCATTAGACCCGTACTACTTTCGTATGCTCCCTCAAGGAACAGCTTCGGCGATACCATTACACCAGGACGGCAAATATCTTCTATACTAACCTCGTAAGTTCCTCGGTCTAGTTGTGTAAACCCATCAAGGACTAGGAAATAGGTAGTATTTGGTGCAATAGCCGCTCGGATTCGGGATTGCTGCCCGCAAAAATCATTGTTATTGTACTTTTGTGTACCATCTTCATTTAGTAAATAAAGAAAGGTATTAAAACTGGTGTTTGAACAGGTCGTAATGTTTATGGTATCCGCGCAAGGGCCTGTTGTAAATTTATAAAAGACATCATTGGCTCCGATGTTTTGTGGGTCAAAGATATTAGAATAACAAGCACTGTTGTTGGTTTCGGTAAAGGGTAATGAGGGCACCAATATTGGATCTCCCATAAAGTTACCATGACGATAATTGTAATAGGTTAAACCAAACGTCCCTTTTTGAGTTGAATTAAAACCATCAACAACGAGCGTGTACGTTTTCCCAGCATCCAACAGTGCACGAATCGTAGAAAAACGATTCAAACCATTTAATAGGTGTGTACAGGTTCCTGGAAGGGCATCATCATTATTAGCAATGACGGTTCCGGTATCATCTATCAAGTAGAGGTAAGTGTCAAAATTAGTGGCGTCATTACAGGTGGAGATATAAACTGAATCTGAACAGATTCCTTTTCCCGAAATTTTGAAGAACATATCATTTCCAGCACTTCCCGGATAGTTATTATTCATACAGGTTGTAGCATAAACTTGATTATATATGTTGCCTGGGAGGTTAATAACCGTGGTGTCTGTATTGCCGGGTAGGTTTTTCACAATAGATTCTTCAATCGTAAGCTCATAAGTGCCGAACTCAGTATTATCAAAACCATCTACTACTACGTAATAAGTGGTATTAGACGATACCGTGTCACTGAGTATCGAAAATCTGTTTATACCATTTAGTGTAAAATTACACGTTCCAGATGGTGAATCATCTTTGTGGTTTAAGTAATTCCCATTTGCATCTAATAGTGTAATGTAGGTGTCGAAAGCAGTGGTATCACTACAGGTACTTATATGAATACTGTCCACACATGACCCAGTTGTAAATTGATAAAAAACATCAAGCCCTCCAAATCCATTTGAATTATAATTATCACCAGGGCTACAAAGGCTGTGATTGGTCCCAATTTGGCTAAAAGGCAAGGAGCCCGCTACACGTGGATTATTAAGCGTATTCCCTCGAATATAAGGATAGAAGGTAAACTCAAATTGACCTATTTCTGTTGTTTGGTTGTCAACTACAAGATAAACTTCACTACCTGGAGTAATTTCGGCTCTAAGAACAGAACAACCATAAACATCCTGATCGTCACTATTTGAAGCAATAACAGATCCATTAGCATCCAATAGATAAATAATCGAGTTAATATTAGTAGTCGTTCCACAGGTACTTACATATATAGAATCAACACAAATCAAATGTGCAGAATATTTAAAATAAATATCACTTCCTGATGCTCCTGAATAGGTATTATTATAACATCCTAAATCGTAGGGTTGATTGGAAACATTGTTAGTCAGTAGAATTGCAGTTGACATACTGTCTCCTATAGGATTAGTAGTGCAAGTGTCCGGTCCACAAGTTATTAATGCTTCAAATCCTTCTTTTTGAACACTGCCATCAGATTGAAACGTTACTGTCAAACACCCTGACGGGTTGCTGGCTCTAAACTGATCACCCGCCTCTAAATGACTAGAGGGCATACTTGAAACACTACCAGATCCGTCTCTCTCCCCGCAAAAGGTGCCTAAAAGAGGAGCCGTATTGGAATCACCATTGTAAATTGTAAGATAATCCCAACATCCTGTGCCGTTACTTCCAGTACTTGTAGAAGTCTCCATGTCTACAAAAGAAAAGTCAATCGTTACTACTTCACCGGCTACATCCGGACAAAAGGTATAACGCTCCATTGCGTAAGCTGTGTAGGCAGTACTATCGCCTCCAGTATCATAAAAATCATCCCCACAGCCAAGCACTATACGGTCAAAAGGTATCGTTGAACTGGCGGTTCCCGGAATATAATTGGCAGGATCTTGGAACGCTGCATAGTCTGTCAATGTAGTTGTTTCCCGCAATGGTATACTAAATTGCCCTTCAACTGAAGTTAGCTTTACATGCAAGGCAGTTGGGTGGAAACAGCTATGATTGGTATAATCTTGATTGTTGGAAAGCGCCAAACTTGAATGAATCTGGTCTACATTAGAAAAAATATCCACTGCAGTTGTATTGACGGCCAGACTCGTAAAGCAATAGAAAGCGTCATTTGTAGCAAATGAAAATGGCAAATCCACGAAAGTAACATCTGTATCATTGCATTGGTCTGTGCAAGTGACTACAATCTGGTCAGCTATGACTCCTTCAGTAACAACAACAACATCACCTGCAAAAACGGTGTCAGCAGGCATATATTTGAAAAGTGACTCGACGCCACCAACGTGCTCAAAGGCATTGGTTTCTTCATCATAAGTGTCATCCGTGAAGTAAAATACTTCATTGGGTGTGAAATCTCTCAATGCCACAAAAGAAAACTGGTCATTGGTAGAAGCCAGCCCTACAATTGCCAGCGCAGGCTGGGGCATCGTAGTTACTGCTTCACCACCAACTACAAACGTATAGGGGTTTTCGTCTGAATCGTCATTGGCAATCGATATGGTAGCCGTATGCGTTCCTGAGGTTGTTGGAATAAAGTTAATCCCAAAATCATATTGCCCGTTTGGTAGAATCGTTGTCCCTGCTGGTTGTTGTGCCACAGTAAATGCAGGATCACCTGAAATCGCAACAAGCGGTGTTCCTGTAAGGTTTAAGGCCACAGGTCCAGTATTTTGAATGGTATAACCTACATACGTTGCAGATGCACCAATTTCAGTTGTTATGACTTGAGTATTCAGTAAACAGGATGGTGTACTACTCCCACTAGGTATGACTGTAAAACCACTTGCATCATATCCAATGACCTGTATCTCTGCATTGTTGATGGTGGTCCCGTTTAACTGTACAAAGCGTACGGTAGAACTTGCATCCCCAGCTACGTAATTGGAGGCAACCGATAAATCGGCAGTAGTTAATACATTACCTCTTATGCCATCATTAAACTGGCCATCTTGCACAAGGCATTAGCACATTTACCGCATTCGGGTGAATACCAGGGTTTGGCAATAACGGAGTGGTAATACCATTGCCTCTTATCGAAGAGTGGATTTCTGTCATACTTGCAAATATTGCAGTACATACGTTAGACGCCGAACACGTAGTACCAGGAGGAGCAGAGCTTGAAAAGCAATATAGCTCATCAGTTGCACCCAAGGAGAAAGAAGGGTCTAACATGGTCATGGTTGAACCACAACCAACAGAACTTTCGCAAGTTTCGTCAATGGTGTTCGCTGTCGTTCCTTCTGTAACCACAATTACATCACCTATGACTAAACCTGGTGAAACAAATTTGAAAAGTGATTCAACACTTGCAATGTCAAAGGAATTGGTTACCGGGTCATATTTATCGTCTGTAAAATAATATGTTGCTCCAGCAGGAATGTTCTTCAAAGCGACAAATGAGAATTTGTCAGGTCCATTATTGCCAGCGAACCCGACAAGCGTAATGTCTTGAGCAACAGCAATTTTTGCGATAAATAAATGAACAATTAAGACAATAACAAGACTGGTCAATAATCTCATGATAGATAGATTTTGATTTAAAAAAGCACTATAGTCTTAAAAGAATATAGCTAGGCCAGTATTATCTGTTGATTGTCGATTGTTGGTTACCTGGATCTCCATTTAGAAGAAGGAGATTCGGGCTGTACAATTGCTGTACATTTCATTTTTCAATACAAATATAAAAAATATTATTAATAAGTAGGTTGTTGAGCTTAATTTTTATTTAAAAAACAGTTAAACCTGCATTGCATAGTGTAGAGGTATTAATTTCAACTTCTTTTTTAAAAATACCGATGGATAAAAAGAAGGATAGGATTAAGTAAGTTCGTAGTTTCATAGTGATATTTTGAGGGAATACATTGATTAAAATTAATCATGTAAACAACTAGATTATCACAGAATTGTAATAAATAATCCCATAAGACTTTATAAACCTTTGATAATAAGGCGTTGTGGTTAAAACAAAATAGTGGATTATTTGTGTGATTAGTCAAACACCTAAGAAGAAGAAGTGTCTACCGCTATTTTTCCCAAAAACATTTCAAAAACAGCATTAAATTGTTCAGGCACTTCCATCATCGGTGCATGACCGCATTTATCTAGAAACACCAACTCAGAATGAGGAATAAGTTTATGGAACTCCTCTCCTACGAATGGCGGAGTAATGGTGTCTTGATTTCCCCACACCAGTAATGTAGGTACCTTAACCTCGTGTAACTTGTCTGATAGATTATGTCGAATGGCAGACTTTGCTGTAATTACAATGCGTAACGCCTTATTTCGATCATTTACCATGTCGAAAACACTGTCTATGAGCTCTTTTGTTGCCAATTCAGGGTCGTAAAAGGTAAGCTTTACCTTCTCCTTAATGAATTCATAGTTTTGGCGCCTAGGGAAGGTAGAACCCATCGAGTTTTCAAACAATCCAGAGCTCCCAGCTAAAGTAATACTTTTGATCAGTTCCTGACGGCGTAGCAAATACAAGATTCCGATATGACCTCCAAGAGAATTGCCCATTAGGTGCATTTCCTTCAAACCATATTCGTCCACAAACTCCTCTACATAGTCTACCAATGTCCCAATAGATAACTTCTTAAGCGGAGCCTCCATGATTGGCAGCAGCGGCACAATGACCCGATAGGATGAGCTAAAATGTGCAATAATGTGTTCAAAATTACTCATTTCACCCATCAATCCATGCAACAAAAGCATGACTTCACCCTCACCATGTTCAAAGTGATTAAACTTCCCTTTTGTAATTATCGTCTCTGTCATTCAGCGAACTAGGTTTATTGATCATTTAGTGAAAAAGCACTTTGGACTTTCTTACTTACAGGCAAAGGTAAAGCTAAAGGACGGGATTATCAATTAATTAATTTGAGAATGTTGTGAAAGCGACACTATTTGGAAGGAATTTGCTGGCCTGCTTCACTAAATGCATCAATTATATTGGTCCAAAGGCCTTTTACAAATGGAAATATCTGCTTGACTATTGCAATTCCAGATTCTGCTAACGGATCCAGCAACACGTAAAAATTAGAAATCTGCTTAGTGTCTTCCCCTATCAGTTGCGCCCGATCCATAAAAGTAATCAGGATACTGTACAGGAAAACGCCAATGGCTGCTAGTAAAACACCGCCACCCAACTTGTTCACAAAATTGAGACGTACGGTTTTTAACCCTTTTTCTAGGATTCGCGCTAATACCCGAACTAGCAATAGCGCTAGAAAAAAGGTAATGAGAAACGACGTTACAGGCACTAGTGGGCCTGACGACCCGAATACCGTAAGGATAAAACGAGTCACCAGTGGCGTGAGCGTCACTGCAGCAGCAAACCCGATTGTCAAAGACAATACGGAAAACAGGGTTTTGATAATCCCTTTCGAATAGCCGCTGATCAGCCCATAGCCAACCACAATGCCGAAAATAATATCAATCCACACTACCTAGGACAATAGTTTTTTAACTATCCCACTAATTTGACTTCCATCAGCCTGACCGGCCAGTTTTTTGCTTACCATTCCCATCACACGTCCCATATCTTTCATAGAAGACGCGCCTACCTCTTCGACAACTTGCTTCACGATAACTTCTACATCCGCATCGCTCATTGCTTCAGGCAAGTATACTGAGATATAGCCCATTTCCTCTTTTTCAACTTCCGCCAAGTCTGCACGCCCTTGCTTATTATAGATTTCATAAGACTCTTTACGCTGTTTTACCAACTTCTGAAGCAATTTGATCTCATCAGTTTCACTCATAGAGCGATCACTACTTTCTGTTTGAGCAAGGAGAATTGCTGCTTTCACGGCTCTAAGCGCAGTCAATTTTTGCTTTGCTTTGTCTTTCATCGCCTGTTTGATGTCGGCGTTAATCTTTTCTACTAAACTCATTGTTTTAAATTTTTATCAAATGTAGATATAATTAATGTTACAACAACAATGGTTTAACAAAAAAAGTTCGTTTTCAAAGTGGCAATTGGTTTTATTGGGGTGCTCTCCTCAATTTACTACAGGGCACCCGAATATGAAATCTTAAATTATTTGGTTTGAACTTTATATCTTGTTGATCGTTATTATTTAAAGTAAAATCTTTTTTATGAAAATTGGAATTGTTTGTTATCCGACGTTTGGAGGAAGTGGTGTTATCGCTACAGAATTGGGGAAAGGTCTTGCTAGCAAAGGGCATCAGGTGCATTTTATTACGTATCGGACACCTGTACGGATGGATTCCTTTCAAGAAAATGTGTTTTATCATGAAGTGCCATCAAGTGACTATCCGTTGTTTGAGTATGCGCCTTATGAGACGGCGTTGACTAGTAAGCTGGTAGATGTAATCAAGTACGAGAATTTGGATTTACTGCATGTTCATTATGCAATTCCTCATGCGTCCGTGGCTTATATGGCAAAGAAAATATTGTTGAGTGAGGGGCGTTATATTCCTGTGATTACTACGTTGCACGGTACAGATATTACATTAGTAGGGCAAAATGCTTCTTACCACCCAGTGGTTGCCTTTTCTATTAATAAATCAGATGGTGTAACGGCAGTTTCCAAGTCGTTGAGTGATGATACGTACAGTCATTTTGACATCAAAAAAGATATTCAGGTCATTCCAAACTTCATTGATTTCAATCGATTTAGGAAAAGTGATAAGGATCATTTCAAAAAAGCCATCTCTCCCAATGGTGAACCTATTTTAACCCATGTTTCTAACTTTAGAAAGGTAAAGCGGGTAGAGGATGTGATACATATTTTCAAGAAAGTCTACGAAAAAATCCCTTGTAAACTCTTACTGATTGGAGATGGTCCAGAACGCCAGACGACAGAAAGACTGTGTCGAGAAATCGGTCTTTGCCATGAGATTCGCTTCTTGGGAAAACAGGATGCCGTAGAAGAGTTATTGGCGATTTCCGACCTATTTCTGATGCCTTCAGCTAGTGAGAGCTTTGGTTTGGCGGCGCTTGAAGCAATGGCGTGCGAGGTACCCGTCATCTCCAGTAATGTAGGCGGAATTCCAGAAGTAAACATACACGGTAAAACCGGGTTTTTGAGTGACATTGGCAATGTAAATGAAATGGCCGCTAATGCCATCAAACTCCTTAGCAATGAGGAGATGCTTAACGAGTTTAGAGCGGCCGCCTTCGAGCAAGCTAAGCGATATGACATCAATCATATTTTGCCGTTGTATGAGGAGTTTTATAAGGAAGTCATACGGACGGAAGTTTATAAGAATGTGGATTAGGGGATGAGATACTTTGTTTGTCTTAGGGTTTTACCTTAGGCTTCAAGTTAGGCTTGTGCTAGTTTTTTGAATAAGAGGTTTGAGCCCTGACAGATGCCATATTTTCAGTATTCAAACTACAACTACCGAAACCGCTCATACCACCCCTTCTCATACACCAACCGACGTAAGAACTTCGCTGGAGGGTTCATGCGATACACCACCTTCTCATTTGTGATCGGATGTAAGAACTCAAGGCCAACAGCACACAGAAACAACCCTTTCCCTTTTAGTGTTTTATGATCCTTGGCATACAGCGGATCTCCTAGTATCGGACAGCCCACTGATGCCAGATGCCGCCTAATTTGATGCGTCCTTCCCGTTTCCGGAAATACCTGCAACAAAGTTAACTGACCTGCCTTGAGGGATGGCGCTTGCTCAACAATCGAGAGCCTCGTTACTGCTGGCTTACCGTCTAATGGGGTATTGATTTGCTGGAGTTGTTGAGGGAAATCGCCTGAGACGACGGCACTATATTCCTTTTGTACTTGACGCAATTGGAACTGCCTGCTCAAGTGAATGCTTGCGGTTGTCGTCTTTGCAATTAATAATAATCCGCTAGTTAGGGCGTCTAGCCGATGTACAGGTAATGGATGCGGTAATGCATTGTTTTCACCTGATGGTTGGAGGTTAAACGTCAAGGTGTTTTTTAATGTTCTTGCTTGATTGCCGCTAGTAGGGATGCCAGATGGTTTGACTACGACTGCGAAATGAGCATCTTCGTATAACACATCAATCGGCAATTGTATAGAGTTGACTGCCACGGACTCAAGAACATAAGCAACCACGTCTCCTTCTTTCAAGCGATATCCAGTAGTTGATGGCTGTTGATTAACCAATATTTGTTGACGCTTAATTGCCTTTTTAATGCCTTTCCGTGAAGGGATAAATGACCAAAGGTGTTCTTCCAAATAATCACTTAGTCTGGTTGTGGCTGCTGTTGTTGCTATGGTGAAATTCGTAACCTCCAAATCAGTTGCTTTAAGAAACTGCTTAAGGTCATTAATACTGGTTAAATAGCCCTCTCCAAGTTTTTTTTTCTTATTGTAAAATTCAATCTGGTTAGAGGTGTCAAATAGAATTTGAAATGTATTCAATTTGTAACTCATATCGTCCTCTTGTTCCCAACCTGAAGCCATTAAAAATTCTACAAAAATGTTGTCTTTCATTGTTTGGTTTTTCTTCTAATTTTTAGAAAATTTTACAACAAACGATAACTGACAGAACTTAATTGGGCCCATGACAGGATCAGTTGATTAGTTGTCCGCTTTTCCAGACATGGCTTGGTTTCATGCTCCCTTGCTGATATAGTATTTCCCTGTAGTCGTCAGTAGGGAAAGCAACGATATCTGCTTGGAGGCCGTTGTCAAGGATTCCGCGATCTGCTCTGCCTAGGGCAATGCCAGCACGATAGGTTATTGCTGCAAATACTTCTGCTGTACTCAATTTTTCGAAACTCGCCAATATTGCGGCTTGTGTCAACAGATCTCCTTGGGGTGCGCTTCCAGGATTCCAATCACTGGCAATCGCTAATCCACATCCCGCATCTAGTAGTTTGCGGGCTGGTGTGAAGGGGCAACCGATTCCGATGGAAGCACCGGGCAAGGCGACTGGCATCACATCACTGTTTGCTAGTAAGGCAATTTCTTTTTCGGTACTGGCTTCCAGGTGGTCTACACTCAATGCTCCTGCTTTGATGGCGACTTCGCTACCCCCAGGTGTAAACTGATCACCGTGAACGGTAAGGTCGAAACCCAGTTGCTTCAACACATTCAAGTACTTTAGGGATGCGGTAGTACTAAAAGCGCTTTGCTCTGTAAAGATATCAAACCGATAACAGAGTGATTCTTTCTGGATCACAGGAACCAGATCCTCTAAGATCCATTTCAGGTACTTGGTCTCGTCCCCATCAAAATCCTTTGGTACGATGTGGGCTGCAAGGCAAGTCGGTACGACATCAATTTGATGATCACTGCCTGCATTGTTGATGGCTCTTAGTAATTTGAGTTCTTCTTTCGGGCTAAGTCCGTAGCCACTTTTTACTTCAACAGTAGTAACGCCATTGTGTAGCAATCGCGTCATCCGTTGTTGCATGAGGCTGGTCAGTTGTTCTGTGGTGGCGGCTCGGGTGTGGTTGACGGTGCTCCAAATACCACCGCCTTCTTTGGCGATTTCCAAGTATGTTTTTCCGCCGTTTCGAGCAGCAAAGTCCATGGCACGGCTTCCTGCAAAACAGATATGGGTGTGCATGTCAATAAAACCAGGGAGTGCGACTGTTGGTGTTGTGACTTCTTGTACGATTGCATCTGAATGTTGCTTGTGCAAGGTGTCGAATGTTCCTACTTCCTGTATTGTGTTTTCAGATAGTAGGAGTGCGGCGTTTTCGATAATCTCAAGGCTGTTGTCTGATAGCGCGCCTTTGGTGGGCAGTTGGCGCATGGTCACTAACTGACGGAATGGTCCGAGGAGTGTTGTCTTTTTTTGCATAGTGTTCGAAAAAAAGAGAGGTAACTGCTTACCTCTCTAATGAATTAAATTTTTATACTAAAAACAGTATCCGTTCTCTTGAACGAGTTTTTTTGCGATCGCTCTTCTCGATTCCTTAACATTGCAAGGCGTGTGCTTGGTGAAACGTTTGACGCCCATTAGCATCATTTTCAGTTCGTCGCCTTCGGCAAAAGAAATCAGTGCGTCTGTTGCGTTTTTACTAACGCTGTCCGCGACATCGTGTAATAAAACATTGAGGATATGCTCTTGAACAGAGATGTCAAGTCCCATTGCTTTACGTTTTTCTATTCGAAGCAATACGGATTCAAAATTAAAAATATCAATCATGATATCTGCCATGTTCATTACAATTTCCTGTTCTTCTTTTAGGTTTAGTTTACCATCCATTTGCTGCTTTACCGCACCTCCTGCAACAATCAGTAATACCTTTTTTAAGTTTTGAAGTACCAACTTTTGATCACCAAACGGACCTTCAGGTTTCGTATTTGAAGGAACTGCAACTAATTCCTTTTGTACTTCCCAAGCAGGACCAGTGATGTCAAGTTTGCCTTGCATTGCGCGTTTAATCAACATGTCAACACTTAGCAATCGATTGATTTCATTGGTACCTTCATAAATTCGATTAATTCTAGAATCGCGGTAGGCTCTAGCGGCCCCATACTCTTCAGAGAAGCCTAGGCCACCAAAGATTTGGACGGTCTCATCAACGATATAGTCTAATACCTCAGATCCGTATACTTTGAGGATGGCGCATTCGATGGCATACTCTTCAGCAGATTTCAATTTTGCTTCTTCAACCCCCTTGCCTGTTCCTTTTATACTGTTGATTCTGTCCTGAATTAAGTTGGAAACGCGGTATTGTGAAGACTCTAAAGCGTAGGCTTTGATGCATTGTTCTGCCATTTTGTACTGAATGGCACCGAAATTAGCAATCGGTTGCTTAAACTGGATTCTTTCTTTTGCATAGTTTACAGCAAGGTCAATACTGTCTTTTGCCCCACCTAGTGCTAAAGCACCTAGCTTGAATCGGCCTACATTTAAAACGTTAAATGCAATGTGGTGTCCTTTTCCGATGGTTCCTAGTACATTTTCTTTAGGTACTGGTGCATTTTCAAAGAATACTTGCCTTGTAGAAGAACCTTTAATACCCATTTTGTCTTCTTCCGCGCCAAGTGTCAATCCTTCTGTATCTCTTTCTACGACAAAACCCGTGAACAAATTGCCGTCTATTTTGGCAAAGACGATGAAAATGTCTGCAAATCCTGAGTTACTGATCCACATTTTTTGTCCGTTGAGGATGTAGTGTGTACCCGCATTATTGAGTACTGCCTTTGTTTTACCTGATAGCGCATCTGACCCGGCACTGGGTTCTGTAAGACAGTAACATGCTTTTAGTTTACCTGAGCACAGGCCTGGCAGGTATTTTTGTTTTTGTTCTTCATTGCCAAAATAGAGAATTGGCAACATACCAATTCCTGTGTGAGCAGCAAACGAAACGCTAAAGGAGTGGCTTTTACCCATCTCTTCACAGATCAGCGTATTGGTGTTTGTGTCAAGGGAAGTCCCTTCATATTGTTCTGGCATGTGAGACGCCAGAAGTCCTAGTTCGCCTGCTTTCTCAAGCATTGTACCAGCTATATTATCTTCTTGTTTCTCTAGTTTATGCACATGAGCTTTGACTTCAGCATCTACGAAGTCTTTGGCCATTTGTTGAACCATAAGTTGTTCTTCGTCAAAGTCTTCAGGAATAAAGACATCTTCTGCTTTTGATTCTTTTATGATAAACTCTCCGCCTTTGAGTACAGAGCTATCCATTACTGTTTCCTCCATTATATTTTGTTGTATGATAGAATTGATTACAAAATTAACAAATTTGGTGTTATCTGCTGTTATTAAGACGTTCTAGGTGCGGTATTGTTCATTACTATATTGAATTTTGAACTAAATTGTTTTGTGGAAGCATGTCTTAAAACGCGGAGCAAAAAGCGTTCAACTTGACAGGTTGAGTTCGATTAATCAAATTTATTATCAACAACAACTAAAATTTACTAATAAAGGTTTGTCTGTACCATGGTGAGATTCTGGCCATGCTTAGGAACATAGAGCTGAGACTGGCCAAGGCAGACTATCAATGGTCAGAAAATCAGATCATCAAAACGCTTGACAAAATGCAAGTCAGTAAGATAGAACAACAAGGAGATACCTACTTTCTAAGAAGTAATATAACCGAGGAGCAACAAATTTTACAAAAAGTATTCAAACTCAAAAAAATCAAAAACCTAACACCTAAGTCACTAATAATCAAATAGTTATCGCAATTGTATTGCGAAAATCAAAAAGTTAACTTATTAATAGTCAGTTACTTATGCCTATATGGTGTCAAACTCAAGCGGAATTCACATCGAGATTAGAATCGAGTTCTTTTTCAAAAACAAAACTATTTTCGAGTCTTAGCATTTCCAATTTTACGTATAAATCAATACATTCTAATTCACTGGCCAATGTGATTTTCTCAAACTTTGAGTTGTTCAATATTTTGCGCATCAGACTGGCGAAATCACTGAGATACTCGTTTGCTTTTCGTTCTTCAGCGTTAAGAATAAAATTATTGATTGAGTTTAGAGAATTGTACAAAAAATGTGGGTTCATTTGTGTGCTAAGCGAATGAAGAATAGCTTCTTGTTTCTCAATTTCCTTTTCCTGGGCATTCTTTTTTAGGATCAAATTCTTAAATCCAAGGAATAAACTGTAAAAGATGATACAGAGGAGTAGTAAACCAAGAATTATTCTAAAACTGGCAGTTTGCCAAAAGAATTTATTGATATGAATTGCTAATTCTTTTGTATTAATCTCCCAATTTTGATTGATTAATCTAGATTGAATTTTAAAGGAGTAGGTGCCCTCATCCAGGTTGTTATAACTCACATAACGACGATCATCTGATGGATATATCCAGTCGTTATCATCCTTGCAATCAAGGCAATACCGGTATCTGATTTTTGAAGAAATTGAACTAGGGGAAACAAAGTTAAATTCAATCTGACTATCCCCTTTTGGTACATGAATCGTATTTGTCTGATTTATGTTTTGAGTTGCATTTAATAAACTATCGCCTGATTTTGCTTGAATTCTTTTAAACTATTGAAATCTAAAATGGTTTGTAACCTGTTGTTTTTAATCTGTTTAACCTGGTTTTGTTGAAAAATATACTCTTGGGATATAAATTCTGATTTGTTGAATTCCAAGCTTCCTAAGTGGACAATGACGGTATCACTATTTGAATGATTAAGATGTCCTAAATTAAATTTAGTTGAATTAATTCCCTGAAAATTAAAAGTTTTGACCTTGTCCTCTGAAATATATCCTACTTTTTGATCTTTAAGAATATGACCTTCTTTTTTTACAATAAAATGAAGGGGTCGTTTTCGGTTGAAACTATCAATATAAAATTGGTTATCACTAAATATACTGTTAAAAACAGTGTAACCATTGATGGTGCCAATATTTCCAATATCCCCATTAACCCATATTGAGCATTAGGTAATGTTAATGTCCTATGGATCAGAATTTTAGGGATTCTTGATTTTCGATTTGT
>ENA-ORXR01000482-ORXR01000482.1-marine-metagenome-genome-assembly--contig:-NODE-482-length-54183-cov-5.327505_pt1 | contig 54183 bp, 67 predicted proteins | sample MGYA00237866_ERZ511479 | MGnify/ENA metagenome assembly ERZ511479
CTTAACCACTCACGGCTTCTGGTCAACATTTAGAGATTGGGCAGGGGACAAAACCTATCATCAACGTGAAGATATTGAGGCGGCTTAGGCTCACAGGCTAAAAGATAAAGCAGAAGCAGCATATAGACGCTCTAATGCTTTTGAGAAACGCAGGAATTTAATGCAAGATTGGGATGATTACTGCAGTGGAATTATAGTTAAAGATGCTAATCCTAGAAACTCGACTCATTTTTCTTAGGGTACCATCTTGACTTCAGCTTGCGGGGTAAATTCGAGATTAGAAAGCAATCTATATTTTTGTCGTCGATAAAATTTGACCTGCGTCACACAAACTAAAAAAGCGAACAATAGCAGAAAATATCCGCCTGTTAATTGTACCCACGCTATTTACAGAAACAAACTTTAGTCAATTTATGCCGCTAAATGAAGAGTGAAATGATAGTTGCAACTATAATTATACCAGAGATCTGATTTATTCATTTTCAGGTATTATTTTCTCCAGTTTAGCATAATCATTTTCACGGTAACTTTCAATCAGGCTGGTTATTTCATCTACGCTGACGCCTAAAGATTTTAATACAATGCTGCCCAGTTGCAGGCTGGATTCTGCCGCCTCAGAAACGACTTCGTTAGCTCCTATTTTCTCTAGACCGCGCACATGCTGTTGATCGCGCGCTCTTACATAAATCGATAAATCTGGATAACTCTCTCTGAGCGCGGAGACAATGCGACTGGCGACCGCCGCATGGTCAATTGTTATGACGACCATTTTTGCGCGTGCAGCTCCTGCCGCGTTTAACACATGTATTTGACCTGCATCACCATAGTAAACCTGTAGGCCGTTGGCGCGACATTTCCTGACATGTTTCGGGTCGAGATCAAGCGCAAGATAGGTAATGCCCGCGTCTGAAATGACTTTTGAAACCGTCTGCCCGACCCGACCAAAACCCGCAATTAAAACATGGTTATAAGCATCTTCGATACTCGCATCCAAAGCGTCATCTGTGTTATCTGATCGTTGATTCAAATAGCCCGCTAATCGCCCGCCAAGGAAAAACATTGCAGGAGTGACGACCATAGTTATCGCGATCACGGCCAATAGTATTTGTGTAGCGTTTTGCGAAATGACGCCCAGAGTCAAGGCGGCCCCAAAAATGACCAATCCAAACTCCCCACCTTGTGACAATGCCAGTCCTGTGCGTCCAGATGTTGATAAAGGTATCCCGAAAAGACAGCAGAGCAATGTTGTGACGATCGTTTTGCCTAGCATTAGACTTATAACCAGCAGGACAACCAAACCAATGTTTTCAAGAACAAATCCAATATCGATGGACATTCCAATGGTCATGAAGAACAGACCCAGTAAAATTCCGCGAAACGGTTTTATATCTGCCTCTATCTGATGACGGTATTGCGTTTCTGACAAAAGAAGTCCGGCCAATAAAGCGCCCAGTTCCATGGACAATCCAGCCATTGATGTAATCCAAGACATGCCTAAAACGGTGAGCAATGTAGTCGAAACAAATAATTCTGTACTACGCGTATTTGCAATCATTTTATAGGCTGGGCGTAAGAGAAAACGGCCTAGTAAAAGAACGATAATTAAGGCGCTCATGCCTCTGAGCGTAGCGAGTCCGAGCGTTTCTATAAATGAAACTTTCGATGTTCCAACCAGAGTGACAAAAATCAGAAGGGGAACAACGGCAAGGTCTTGCAGCAAAAGAATCGAGAATGTAGTTAATCCAAAACGGGTGGCCCGCTCACCGCGTTCCGCCAATAATTGTAAGACAAATGCGGTCGAGCTCAAAGCTAAACCACCGCCAATAATGACAACGGCGTTCAAACCAAACCCGCTAATATTAGCGACCATCCCGACGATAATGGCCGAAATGATGACCTGCATCGATCCAAGGCCAAAGACCTTACTGCCCAGCGCCCTTATTCGCTTAAACGACAACTCCAAACCAATCATGAAAAGCAAGAACACGACACCAAAATGTGCGAGCGTATTGGCGGCTTTCGTATCCCCGATCAGCTCAAAACCAGACGGCCCTACCACCATTCCTGCTGCAAGATAGCCAAGTATCGGGCTAAACTTAATCCGTTGAAAAACAGGAACAATTAGAACCATGGCTGATAGAACTACCAAAACATCGATTAGGTATTCAGATTGGTGCATGCTTCATACTCCATGCATCGCCTTAGTTTTTTTTGACCGCAATCAATTTAACTCTTGAGCTTTTCCTAATACTGCGAATACGAAATTTATTCATACCCAGACATATGGCATGGATTAGAAAACACAATTCGAGACTTCAATTAGGTGGACCTAAGTCAGTTAAATACATAACCAAGGAATTTTAAATGCAGCGGTTTAAGAATATTCTTTTTGTGACCAATAATAGCAGGGTGGCATTACTATTGAACGGGCAGCAAAGCTTGCTCGGAAAAACAAAGCTCAGTTAACTTTGCTAGATGTTGTCGAAAAGCCCCCTACTTGGGCGGGCTATAAATTAGAAGAACTTCATCTTGAGGATATTGAGGCACGAACACAACGTTTAGAAAAAGCCGCTGAACCTTATCGATAAAAACTTGGACATTCTTACTAAAGTTCTAGTGGGTGAAAAATTCCTTGAAACCATTCCTGAGGTTTTTAGAAATGGGCATGATTAGTGATGAAACAAGCATGCGGGCAAGCAGGATTAATGAGACGAGTTTTTGCGACAGAGGATATGCGGTTGCTTCGAAAATGCCTATGTCCTGTTTTGTTGACTAAGGATGGTTTCAAAGGAGATTTTAAAAGTATCATGGCAGCTATCGATTTTGATGATCTCACTGATATGGACACGCATAGCCCCAACACTTCACTGAACACCCAAATTATGGATATGTCGATCTCTTTGGCGAATGAAGAAAACTGTCGTTTTAATGTCGTGCATGTTTACTAAATCATAGGCGAAGGTCTACTCTATGGTGGACAAACAGGTATGTCTGATCAAGAAAAGGCCGCCTGTTTTGATGATGCTCGAAAGGATTATGAAAGTGTAGTCGCAAAACTATTGGGCCGGGCCAAAAGACGGCTAGGCGAAGAAGTATATGATGCCGTAAATATAAACAACAGTGTTATCAAAGGAAACCCGGCTCTGATCATCCCCGAACACGCTAAACGTCTAAATGCAGACTTAAATGTCACGGGCAAGGTTGCAAGAACTGGTGTTGCGGGCTTTATTATCGGCAATACCGCAGAGACAATCTTGAACGACATAAGGTGTTCCGTGCTAGCACAGAAACTCGATGGCTTTGTCAGTCCAGTAACATTGGGGTGACCCACTGGGCGGTGAAAATAAAAATATTGCGCCTAATTATGTGCGAAACCTCCTTATTGGCAAACATTACTAGCGTCTTGTTTTTAGCGCAGTTTCTAACGGTTATTGCAACTTATCAAATTCAAGTTGCTAGTAGCTAGATTTATACTGTTGGCTCTAAGACACTTTACATAGAATAGTTTATTTCAATGACACACGTTGACCATATTCGGGGATTGTTACCTGCCAATGTAAACTCTCTGAAATTAAGTCTTTTAAAGCCAAGGCACTATCCGGTTCGCCGTGGGTCAGGAATGTTTTATTTGGACTATGATTAAACGTTTCAAGCCAGCCTAAAATCTCACGTCGATCTGCATGAGCCGAGAGCATATCAAGTTGTTGAATTTTAGCTTTGACTCTCAAATCGCGGCCATGGACACGGATATGATCTGCGCCATTCACGAGCGCTTCCCCGCGGGTTCCTTTTGCTTGGAAACCGGTAAACACAATCGCGTTCCGGGGATCTTCAATATAGTTTTTCAAATGATGGAGAACCCGCCCACCTGTCGCCATGCCAGAGGCTGACAATATGATTTTAGGGTAAGAGTTAGTATTCAAGGCTTTGGATTCTTCGACTTCATTTACATAGGTCGCCACGCCAAAAATATCGCGGCAAGTTTCAACATTGAATTTATGATCCAAGGGATGACGGCAAAACATTTTGCTGGCATTTATGGCCATAGGGCTGTCGAGGAATACTGGTACGTTTTTAAGGTGCCCCGCGTCTTTGAGCTTGGACAGATGAAATAGTAAAGTTTGGGTGCGCCCTACGGCAAAACACGGGATTAGAACCGTTCCGCCCTCGGCGGTTACCGGCGCAATAATATCCAGCAAGGCATCTTCGGGGTCGGATTTTTCGTGAACTCTGTCACCATAGGTGGATTCAAGGATAAGATAATCCACGTCAAGCACATTGTCAGGAGCGCTCATAGTCGGACTATACGGACGTCCGAGGTCACCTGAAAATACGATATGCCGCCCACCGACATGCAGACTCAGAATCGCTGCCCCGAGAATATGTCCGGCCCTGAGGAATTTCACATTTAATCCGGGCCCCAGATTAAGTGTATCATGAAAGGGTTGCGGCTTAAAAAGTGAGAGTACCTCCTGAGCGTCTTTCAATGTATAGAGGGGAAGGGCCGGTTTGTGTTTTGAAAACCCTTTTTGGTTGGCATATTTGGCCTGTTTTTCTTTTAAGTACCCACTATCCGGCAGAAGAATACGGCAAAGATCATATGTTGCTTCCGTGCAATATATGGGGCCTTCAAAGCCGCTTTTCATAAGCGCCGGCAGATAACCGCTATGGTCAATATGCGCATGGGTGAGGATAACTGCATCAAGCTCTTTTGGATCAAAAGGCATGGCTTTCCGGTTTAATTTTCTAACCTCTTTCTCGCCTTGAAAAAGCCCGCAATCTATGAGTATTTTTTGCTCACCTGTATGGATAAGATATTTGGATCCTGTGACTGTGCCGGCAGCACCCCAGAATTCTATATATGGGTAATCTGACATTATTGTTGGCCCTCTCACCTCTAGCGATAGGTCACATGCAGACTCTATTTTTGACGCCCGTCAAGAATGGGCCGTCCGTTTAAACCAAGCGCCGCAGTGACGCTGCATGGGGTGCTTTTAAATATTGAGCAGCAGCCTGACTGATTAAATCACTGATATCTATTTTATTTGTTTTATGCGGTACGGAATTTGTGGAGATAATCTGGGTTACTCCTACCTTGAGCAATTTAGACTCAACTTCTTCCTGCATTAACGCATGTACGGTCAGGCAGACAGGAGGCGCTAACCCAAAAGGCCCTAAAGCTTCAACCGTTTTGATAAGGGTCGTTCCGGTTGAGATGATATCATCCAGGATAATCGGTGTATAATCTTGGAACTTGCCTAAGTTAGGCATATCAATCTGAACCGAGTGATCACCGTTGCGTTTTTTACGCGCGACTACATAGGGTGCGTTTAAAGTTTTGGCGACAGAGGAGACCCATTGGAGGCTTTCTGAATCCGGCCCAATGATGAGGGGGTCGGACGTATGGTTTTTAACCCAATCGACAATGGCTGGCATCGAGCTCACTGTTATAGGATCTAACAGATAGAGTGATTTGAGTGTTTGAACACGGTGTAAATGAGGGTCAACCGTCACCATCCAGTCAAAAGCGCTTGAGAGAAGTTGCGCGAAATACCGCGCCGAAACGGCCTCTCCGGTCTTGAACGCTTTATCCTGACGCATATAGGGCAAATAAGGCGCTACGAGCCCCAGTGTTTTCGCGCCCAGAGAGCAGGCAGTATTGGCCGCGAATAATAAGGGCACCATTTTAGCATCCGGCTGACTGAGATCGACGGTAAAAATAACGTCACGATCTTTCACCGTGCTCTCCAGGCGAATATAGCTTTCCCCATCAGGGAAATGCCGGCGGCACATTTCTCCCATTTCACCGTTTACAGCTTGAACCAAAGTCTCGGCCAGATTTCCAGTCTTTCTCATATCAAAAATAAGGGGTGAACTCATCTCACCCACCTACTTTTTGCATGTCTTTTAAAATGCGCATCGGATTGCAGTCTTCAATTTCAGCTATCGCTATCGCGAGGCGTTTGCGGGAATTTGAATGAACGCTGAGTATTGGGTCACCACGCTTTAAAGCTGCGCCCAATCTGGCAAAAAGCTCAAGCCCAGCAGCTTTGTCCTCAGGCGCGCCTGCAATTTTAGCGAGGCGTGAGAGTTGCCGGTTATCGATGGCAAGGAGCGTCCCGCCTGCAGAAGCTTTTACAGTTTTCGTGTAACGAGCCTGCGGTATCTCCTGCAGACCGCCTTGGGCCTCACATATGGCTTGAAAGGCCCGCCACGCTTTCCCGGAGGTTAGGCAGTCATAGGCCATGGCTTGTCCTTTCCCTTCAGGGGTCTCTCCGACCAATTCTAGTAAGGTCCCCGCGAGTAACATAGCTTTATCTCGTAATTCAGGCGGGGCGGTGTCTTCCTTTTTTAAGACAGCCAGCACATCGCGGGCTTCCAAGGCCGGTCCTATCCCCCATCCAATCGGTTGACACCCATCGGAAATAATAACCGCAACCGTCACGTCCAGTTCTTTGGCTGTCGTAAGCATCATCTCTTTAAGGACTAGGGCGGCATCATGAGTTTCTATTTTTGCCGTGGGTCCGATAGGAATATCAATCACGATATGGGTGGAGCCTGCCGCGAGCTTTTTGGACAATATTGAGGCCACTAATTGCCCGTCTCCGTCTAGGCCAATCTCGCGCGCCACGCGGACAATATCATCATCGACAGGGCTTAGACCGACCGCGCCGCCCCAGACGATACAGCCAAAGGCTTTATTCACAACCTCGCGCATTTTTTCTATCGAAAGGTGAACCGGGGCCAGCACTTCCATAACGTCCGCCGTCCCAGCCGCAGATGTGATTGCGCGGGACGATGATTTGGGAATGGTAAGGCCAAGCCCTGCCAAGACGGCCACGATGATCGGGGTTGTGCGGTTGCCGGGAAGACCGCCTACGCAATGTTTATCTAGGATAGGGGATTGCTCCCATTGCAAACACGGGCCCGCCTGAAGCATGGCTTTGGTTAGCGCTAAAATTTCATCTCCTGACAATGGCCGGGCGGCGCAGGCTGTTAGAAAACTCGCAATTTGCGCGGAGGAATAGAGTTCCTTATTAATGTCGCGCACAATAGCTTTGATGGCTGAGGCAGAAAAAGCTTCACCTGCGATTTTGTCGTGAACGAAAGACAGGGATTGCGGTTGAATTAATGCCGGCATTTTTGAATTTGCTTTAATAGTGAAGTGAATTTGAGTTTTAAATCTGATTGAAGTCCCGCGAAAATTCTTGACCACTGTCAATTTTATCACTGCCCAAAATACTATTCTTTGAAACTATAAGGAGACACGCCATGAGCATGACAGGTTTAAGAACGATGGATGACGCTGTACACACGACCAATATATGGCTCAAAGAATTGATGGAGCGATTGGACACGAATAATCGCCAAGACGCCTATCGTGCCTTGCGCGTCACGCTTCATAGGTTGCGAGACCGCATTCCTAAGACTGAGGCGGTACAACTCGCCGCGCAATTGCCGCTCTTTATTCGAGGTGTCTTTTTTGAGGGCTGGAAGTTTAACGCGCCGCCCACGGATCAACGCACGCAGAGTGATTTTATTGAAAGCCTGACAGAAGAATTTAAGTTTGGCGGTGTCAGTCTCAGTGACAGAGAGGTCGTCTCTGAGGTCTTCGGACTCCTGCGAACAAAAATATCCGAAGGCGAAATTGAGGACGTAAAAGCGTGTCTTCCGCCGCAACTTCGTAAGTTATGGGACAAAGCTCCTGTCATGGAATATTACGATCAAACTGTACCTTATTGATTCACTAGGGTTTTACGCCAAATCTATTTCTGATGAACATATCAAGCGCTGTGTCATCTGCTGATGTAGTGTCAACCTTATAAATTTCCGTCTTATTGTCCGATTGATAAATAATCGCGAGTGGCGTTTTCTCACATTGGAAAAATATAAAGTTTTTAAAGGGGTGAGCAGACATGTTTTGCACATTTACAGGGGTCAAAGTGAAATTTAGAAAAATCAGGGGCGGATCACAAGAAAACGGGATCATTTAATGTCTCCGGAGCTTGGGTTTGAGGAAAGCTGTCCATCCGAAATTTAACATTGGCAGGAGGAGCGTTATGGGTAAAAACCTTGCTGTGAAACTACCCGCGCCAGAGATGCAGGCTCGTTCATAATTTGGAGAGATAATGACTTCATTTTTCGCCTGGCTATTTAACCGATAGATTAGGGGATAAGTAATTCCGTAGATTTGGCCTGTATCTGCGGGATCTGGAAACCCAAATTTCATATTCCCTCTTAGGCTCTCAATTTTTATGCAGGCTAATAAACGGCGAATGAGGTTTGGCAGAGCTTGCAACATAGAGGGCAAATATTTTTTGATATTGAGCTTTGAGGATTTGGCAGGCTTTCTAAGCTTTTTATCTTTCTTGGCTTTTGTTGATGAGGTCGAAATTGTTAAGAGCCCGCCTAAGACAGTCATGTTAAATCGAACGGGCGGTTTATGCTCCGTATCAAATCCAGCACGTATTTTGACCGGCGTGCAAATAACAATTCCAATAGCAGCTAAAATGACCACTATTCCCCACAGCAAAAAGCTGAGAATCATTTTGCCTTGGCTTTGGCTCTCTTGGCTGCGGAGGCTTTGCCATTGTCGCGTTGTTGCTCCAGCACTTGCGTAGCAACTTCAGCCATGGCTTCAAACGCACCAGGTACGTTGCTAAGCGGCGTAACATGCACACCCGTATCATCAATGACGATAGCGCCGCGCGGCTTAATCCCGCCGCCGCCGCCCGTACCGCTTCCATCCCCGGATTTAGCATCTGAACCGCCGCCGGCCCCGAACCCAAATCCATAACTTACAAGCGGTATGACTACGGCATTTCCTTTTTCAATCGGCTCGCCCATAACGTGCTTAGCGCTCAACAAACGCTCGAGCTCTCCAACAGTCTCTTTTAACAGGCTTTCTACATTCTCCATGATATGTCTCCTTTCAAATTGACGCCTGTCAGGATAATCGGATCAACAGAGTAAACTTGACCCGCATCAAAACGATTAGATTAAGAGTTGTTTTTTCGCCGCCGCCCTTAGTTTAGCGCGATGATCGGGCGCCCCAGTGGGTTCATCACAAAACAGGATTTCGGGGCGTTTAGCGATGGCATGGGCAACGTCCACACGCTGTTGTTCGCCGCCGGAAAGTTTAGCCGGGCCAATCCAGCCCACCTAAAATATTTAGGAGCGTTGACTTGCCGCTACCTGACGCGCCGAGCAAGACACTCATTTCGCCTTGCTGAATATCCAGGTCAATACCGCGTAAGGCATGCACCGGAACCGCGCCTGTATCATAGACCTTTGTCAGACCTCGGACTGACAGCAAGGCAGATTTTGTGGCAGCGTTTGCATCGGCTGGTATTTGAGCGGGCGTGGAGGTTCTGGATATCACAGGGGAACTCCGTAGGGTAAGTTACGGAACGACATCTCTCCGCTCCGCCCGAAAATATTGCTGACTTAGGAGCGTCTTTGGCCATTTTGCCAATAGGTACAGCCCGTGTGAGCATCAACATAGTAATAACGGCGATGATAACGATCCCAATGAAGTGTGGGCTGGACGCCCTGAGAATGCCATTGTCCTGTGCGTTGGTCTTGCCTATAGCCAGAATAAGCACCGCTGGCCCCGCCAATAAGAGCGCCAATAGCGGCCCCGGTTCCGGCATCGCCGTCTCCGACATTATTACCGATAATGGCACCTGTTATACCGCCAAGTCCTGCACCAATGGCGGCATTGCGTTCCATATTGCCTGTTGTTGTGCAGGCCGAAAGAGACATCACTGAGACACCAGCTAATAGTATTATTGTCTTCTTCATCTTCTTAAAGCTCCTTATTTAATTACAGGATTAGTTTGCGGCCCATCCCGAATTCCAAATTGACCGCCGTCAAAATTTAGTTTTCAGAACCTCATAGTCATTTGTAATGACTGCGGAGATTTCCTGATGATTAGACCCAAAATTAGAGCTTTTTTTGATAGGGCTACGCACACCATTACATATGTTGTCACCGACCCAAACTCCCGCGCCTGTGCAGTCATTGACCCTGTGTTGGATTATGCGGCAAATTCAGGCCGTACATCTAAAGCATCGGCTGACGAAGTTATAGGTTATATCTTAGATCGAAATCTTGAGCTTGAATGGATTTTGGAAACCCATGCCCATGCAGATCATTTATCTGCGGCTCCCTATCTTAAAGAAAAACTTGGCGGTAAAATTGTAATTGGCGCTCATATACCAGAGGTCCAAAAAGTCTTTCGGAATGTCTTTAACCTCGAAGAAGAGTTTAACACGCACGGGCAGCAATTCGATCAACTTTTGGAAGACGGCGACACGCTAATGATTGGAAGCTTAACACTTAACGCGATGCATACGCCGGGCCATACGCCGGCTTGCATGACCTATCTCATTGAGGATGCTGCCTTTGTCGGCGATACCTTATTCATGCCCGATTATGGCACGGCGCGATGTGATTTCCCAGGGGGGGATGCTCGTGCGCTTTATCAATCTATCCAAAAAATTTTCGCCTTGCCGGACGATACGCGCATTTTCCTATGCCATGATTATCTGCCCGAAGGGCGCGAGGCTTATCAATGGGAAACAACGGTGGGTCAGCAGCGCATAGAGAATATTCATGTCAAAGAGGGAATTTCTGAAGATGACTTCGTTACGATGCGCGAAGCGCGCGATAAAACGCTAGACATGCCAAAACTCATTCTGCCTTCCGTTCAAGTCAATATACGGGCAGGGGCTTTCCCGCCGCCGGAAGATAATGGTGTCCGATATTTGAAAATTCCCTTGGATACAGTTTGAGAGATTTAATTATGTCTTTTCAAGTTAACAAAATAAATGATCGCCTATCTGTTGCAACCCAGCTTAACGCTAGGGAACTTCAAGCTTTGAAAGAGCAGGGCTTTAAAACGATTATTAATAATCGCCCCGATGATGAAGAAACAGGTCAGCCTCGTTCGGCAACTCTGTCAGAAGATGCTAAGCAACTCGGGCTGGCGTATTTCGAATTACCTGTGACGGGCGCTAACATCACAGATGCTCATGTAGAACAATTTGATAATATTGTTGAAAACCAAAATGGTCCTGTATTGGCTTTTTGTCGTAGTGGGACACGCTGCGCGACGTTATGGGCTTTAAGTGAAGCTGATAATGCAACGACAGATTCCATATTAAAACAAGCCCAACAAGCTGGATATGACCTTTCGGCCCTTAAACCCCGCATTGATCAAAGGCGCGAAGCAACTGCCGCGAATATAGCTTACTCTGTAACACATGACATCGTTATTGTTGGTGGTGGCTCTGCAGGTCTTGCAACGGCGGCTAGCCTCCTTAAACGGCAAGCGGGTCTCGATATTGCTATCATTGAACCGTCAGAGAATAACTATTATCAGCCCGGGTGGACAATGGTTGGCGGTGGTATATTCCCTGCTGAAAAAACCAGACGTAAGACACAAAATGTCATGCCGCGCTCCGCTAAATGGATACGCAATAAAGTTATTGGCTTTGATCCGGACAGGAATGCTGTTTTATTGGAAGACGGACAGCAGGTCGGCTATAAACGATTAGTTGTTGCCGCAGGTTTGCAATTGGATTTTGAAAAAATTGAAGGTCTATCGGAGACGCTTGGCAAGAATGGCGTTACAACGAATTATCAATATCATCTCGCACCATATACGTGGCAACTCATCCGTAGGTTCAAAGGTGGAACAGCGATTTTCACGCAGCCGCCTATGCCTATTAAATGCGCGGGTGCCCCGCAAAAAGTGATGTATATGGCTGCCGATTACTGGCGGGATAATAAAATACTCAAAGGGACGAATATTCTCTTTTGTAGTTCGGGCGCCGTTATTTTCGGCGTTAAAGCCTATGTCCCCACGCTTATGAAATATGTCGGTAAATATAATATTGGCCTAAACTTTGAAGAAAATTTAGTTGCCGTAGATGGCACATCACAAACGGCTTGGTTTGAACGCAAGGACGAAAACGATAAGGTTCATCGTGTCAGCCGAAAATTTGATATGCTTCATGTCACACCGCCCCAATCCGCGCCCGATTTTATCAAAATGAGTCCTCTCGCAAATCAAGAGGGTTGGGTGGATGTTGACCCAACAACCCTTCGTCACCAACGCTATGAAAACATTTATGCCGTTGGAGATTGCGGCTCTATGCCAAACGCCAAGACGATGGCGGCCGCACGCAAGCAAGCGCCAGTCGTTGCGGAGAACCTCATAACTGATAGGGGTGGAAAGCACATAAATGCTCATTATGATGGTTACGGTTCTTGCCCTTTGACAGTAGAACGAGGCAAAATTGCACTCACTGAATTTGGCTATGAAGGCAAACTCCTCCCGACATTTCCCAAATGGTTGATTGATGGGACCAAGCCGTCTCGCTTAGCGTGGTGGCTAAAGGTCAAGATTATGCCCTTTGTGTATTGGAGCCTTATGTTAAAGGGGCGAGAATGGTTGGCAAAGCCGCAATTGAAGCCAGATCCGAAAACGGGTCTATAACATGGCCGTAAAGCCTAGCGCGAAGGGTTTTGCAAGTTACTTTCCAATATTGAAGTGGGGTAAAACCTATCGTCGTGGAACATTCCTAAATGATGGCTTGGCCGCCATTATCGTCACAATCATGCTCATCCCGCAATCTCTGGCTTATGCATTGCTAGCGGGATTGCCTCCTCAGATGGGGCTCTATGCGAGCATTCTCCCGCTTGTCGCTTATGCTATATTCGGGACAAGCCGTACGCTAGCTGTTGGGCCTGTCGCTGTTATCTCTTTGATGACCGCCGCCGCTGCCGGCAAATTAGCGGCGCAGGGGAGTGCCGAATATATCGCCATTGCAGGCCTTTTAGCTTTGATTTCAGGCGTGATGCTCTTGGTCCTTGGCCTCTTGCGCGCCGGATTTATTGCCGATTTTTTGAGCCATCCTGTTATATCAGGCTTTATCACGGCCTCTGGGATTCTGATTGCGGTCAGCCAGCTTAAACATATCCTTGGGGTCAAGGCCTCAGGCCATAATCTAGTGGATATCCTGAGTTCCCTTTTTACCAATATAGGCCAAACCAATAGCTGGACTTTGGGCATAGGAGTTGGCGCAACCCTCTTTTTGTATTGGACCCGCAATGGCTTAGCTAGGCTATTTGTTCGGTTAGGCATGAAGGAAAACACAGCAAAAATAATCGCGCGCACAGGTCCGGTCTTGGCCGTCATCACCTCAACCTTGCTCGTGGCCTTTATGGGGCTCGAGGGACAAGGCGTGAAAATCGTCGGCGACATCCCCAAAGGCTTGCCGCCGATAGCTCTCCCCACATTTGATTTGGGGCTTTGGACCTCTTTGCTAGGGTCATCCTTAATTATTGCGATTATCGGATTTGTTGAATCTGTTTCTGTTGCGCAAACTTTGGCCGCGAAAAAACGTCAACGTATAGAACCGGATCAAGAACTTATTGGATTGGGCGCGGCCAATATTGCCGCGAGTCTCTCGGGCGGATATCCGGTGACGGGTGGTTTTGCCCGCTCGGCAGTAAATTTTGATGCGGGGGCCGAAACGCCTGCGGCAGGAGCCTTCACAGCGCTTGGCATTTTAGTCGCCGCTTTGTTTCTAACGCCGCTTCTCTATTTTTTGCCTATAGCCACTCTAGCCGCAACAATTATCGTAGCTGTGCTGACCCTTGTCGATATAAAATCTATCAAAGAGGCTTGGAGCTATTCAAAAAGTGACTTTACGGCAATGATTGCCACAATCTTACTGACGCTCTTTGTCGGAGTCGAAGCTGGTGTGATTGCGGGCGTGGTTATCTCTATCGCTTTATTACTTTATCGCTCTTCCAGGCCACATTATGCTATTGTAGGACAGGTGCGTGATAGCGAGCACTTCCGCAACGTGGATAGGCATGACGTCATTACAAATGCGCAAACCCTAACCATTCGAATTGATGAAAGCCTCTATTTTGCCAATGCTCACCGTATGGAGAGCGAGATCTACATGCATGCTCTAAATGCTCTCAAGCTTAAACATGTGATTTTAATGTGTTCCGCTGTCAATCACATCGACTTCTCGGCCCTTGAAAGTCTCCACGCGATTAATTTGCGCCTCAAAGATGCGGGTCTGAAATTACATCTCTCAGAAGTCAAAGGCCCCGTCATGGACCGCCTGAAAAAATCCCATTTACTTGAAGACCTCACCGGGCAGGTTTTTCTCAGCCAGCACGATGCCATTCAAACGCTTTGCGGGAATGCCTTTGGGCAAGAGCTGGAGTTCACATTATAAGCAGAAATATTTGTGACTATCAAACTAACTTCCCTGTTCTAAAAGCTTGATTTTTATTGACGGTTATCAATTTTTCTTGATCGTATTTTGTCACAAATGGGCTTCATAAAGTGAGGTCACATGCAGCTTAAAACATCGACAAAAGTCATTATCGCTGACAGCGAAAAATATCTCGTTCTCAATAATTTGGGAGATGAAGGTATTATGGATTTACGGGTCCAAGAGAGCGGTGAAAGGGACAACCCGCCTGCACACGCACAAGGCACAGATCGCCCCGGGCGGCTTATTTCCCCTAGCGGCCAAAAAAGTTCAGTCGCAAATGCGGATTGGCATGAACTTGAAAAAGAGTTGGCGGCCAGTGACTTAGCTAAACGTATAAATAATTTGGCGTCGGATACAGATGTAAACTCAATTATTGTGGTGACAGATGCTCATACACTCGGTCTCTTACGTCCGCAATTAACGCCCGAAACGGGTGAGAAAATCACTGAAGAAATAGCAAAGGATCTCACAAACCATACAATTCCTGAAATCGAATCTATCCTTGGTGCCGCCTAGGAAAATACAATCTAAGAATGGGAAGTGTCAGTCCATTATGAGTAATGACAAACCATCGCCGACAACTGGAGAAATAGCTTCTCCCGCATTGCAACGTCGCCTAACGCTCCCGCTTCTTATCTTATACGGATTGGGGGTTACTGTTGGGGCCGGGATTTATGTCCTTGTTGGTTTGACTGCTGCTGAGGCGGGCCTATTCGCTCCCATATCCTTTTTGCTCGCGGCACTAATTATTGCCTTTACCGGCATAAGTTATGCTGAGCTGAGCACAAGATTTCCTGTAAGCGCAGGAGAGGCCGCCTATGTTAAAGCGGGATTAAAAATACCCTCGCTTGCTTTGATCGTAGGCTTACTTGTGGCCGCATCCGGTATGGTATCTTCGGCCACCATATCTATCGGCGCTGCGGCTTATATGGAGCAGTTGGTTCCGGTCTCGCCGCTTCTGCTAACAATTTTGATTATTCTGTTTCTCGGTTTAGCCGCAATCTGGGGAATATTAGAATCCGTTTCCGTCGCCGCTGTTTTGACGATTGTTGAACTGGTGGGGTTGGGCCTTGTCATTTTCTATGGATTCAAGCTGAAACCAAATCTATTGGTTGATATTGGCCGACTTGTGCCGCCTCTTGAAGCCAGCGCTTGTGCCGGAATTTCCTCTGCGGGCCTATTGGCTTTCTTCGCCTTTATAGGCTTTGAGGATTTGGCAAATGTGGCCGAGGAAGCCAAAAACCCACGCCGGGATATGCCGCGGGCGATTATTTGGACCATCATTATCGCCACAGCAGTCTATCTGGCAGTGGTATCAGTAGTTGTTCTCAGCGTCCCAATAGAGAAGCTGAGCGTGTCGGCATCACCGCTTAATCTGGTATTCGAAGGAACAGGTGGAAATATGAAGGGGGTCTTCACTATCATTGCGGGCCTAGCGACTTTGAATGGTGTCTTAATCCAAATGATTATGTCCTCACGGGTCCTTTATGGTCTGTCAAAGCAGGGACAATTACCGAAACGGCTGGCCTATATTCACCCCAAAACACATACGCCGATTATTGCTACATTTCTTGTTGTAACAATTATTCTGATATTGGCGGTGTTTCTCCCGATAGCGCGGCTGGCGCAAATCACCTCCCAGATTACACTCACAGTATTCTGTTTTGTCAATTTGGCCCTCGCGGCGATAAAATTATCCGGAAAAACGCCTGGGGTACCCTATTTTCGGGTGCCCATAGGGATCCCTATTATGGGGTTTATAACGTGCCTCTTATTAATAATATCCGGTTTTTTGTGATGTGAGGATTAAGTTATGAAAATACGTCCTGCTCGAAGTTTTGAACGCGCTGTTACGCAAATTATCCATGCATTAGGCGAGGAGGAGGCCGCTAAAGCCGTCAAACGTTCCACCTCGCTTATACGAAAATGGTCAGACCCCGATAATCCCGCGCTACCGTCCATCCAACAAGCCCTGGATCTCGACAAAGCATTCGTCAGAACGATGAAGGAACCGGCTCCATTACATGCCGTCTATTTGCATAGATTAGATAAGGCCTTTGAAGATATTGGTCCGGAAACAGAGACGCTTGTTATGGCGCTGTTTAATCTTCACGCCTCTATCGGTTTAATCACCAGAACTCTTGTCGAATTATTGGAGAGCAATGGTTATGGGAAAGTAAACTTATCCACCCGGATAAGCCTTTCGCCGATTAGCCGCGAGATACTTTTAACGGAAATTGAAAAAGCGTCCGAAGAACTTGACGATTTGGAAAAATCTGTACGACGGCACTAGTTTCATTCCCGCAATAAAACGAGGCAAGCATTTCTGGAGGGAAATATTGCACACCTCGCAATCCTATACTCCGCGTTTACAGGGGTAGTGAGGATTACAAATTCATCATCACGGCAATATTTTGCTCGCAGCCATTAACATATTGAATAGGTTATCCCCGCTCCACATGCTGGGGAGGAACGGGGATGTACAATCCGTCAATTGGGGCGCAAGTTACGGATTGCCAAGCTTAACTAGGGATGTGTACTGGAATTTCAGTTACAATTTGCAGCTTATTTTGGAACGGGCATATGACACCTGAATTTCAAAATCTTTCACCTTAGAATGGAGAGCAAATGACCAACATGATATTGGATTTACGGCTATAGAATCATCGGAATTCTAAGTTACGTCACGTGAAAATTCGTCATAAGCCTCTAAAGCCTCTACACCATAAACAGACGAGGGACCTCCGCCCATGAAAAGGGCTACTGTGATCATCTCCACGACTTCTTGCCGTGTTGCGTCGGCTTTTAAAACGGCGTGGGCGTGATGGGCGATACACCCTTCACATCGTGCGGCAATGGCAATCGCAAAGGCGATAAGCTCTTTTGACTTGGTCGATAAAGCTCCGTCTTGGGACGAAACCTCGACCAATTTGGTGAAGGCCGTTACGGGCTCTGGAGCGGCCTTTCCGAGCGTGCGCATGCCTGAGAGATAATGGCGTCTCACATCATCATAATTTTTCATCATCTTTTCCTTTAGTTATATCTCTACTGAAAGTGTCCTAGCCTAGCAGCGCAATATTGATGGCGGTCAAATAGGGGGTGAATAGTGCGATCTTAAACCTTGAGCTCTAAAGCCCACCAAAATTGACTCCCGTCAATTATGGCGCTTAGCGTCAGTATAGTTTGAGTGTACTGTAACGCAGCCTATTTACGTTTTTCCCCTTCCAGAAAAATAAGCGGCTTCGTTACAGTTTTAAAATCACCCCCCCCACTTCGAAGGTCTGAAACATTAGTCCCGGCCAAACGCTTTTGATATTTATTGACAGCAGTTTCAATTACATCAAAAGCCTCAATCCCTAGAAAGCTAGTACCCACATCGATATTGAAATATTTAGAGCTGCGAGTAACCATAACGTCAAGCAGGCAAGGACAGAGACTTGGTGGCTGCCGTGATGAGAATTGACCCTATTAGCAATTGTCTGAACATAAATCTGTCCTTCCCACGAGTCTGAGGCCAGTCATCCACGGGCTGGGGTTAAACCTTCCCGCTTTCAACAAGCCTCAAACCTGTTAGCTTCACATCATCGCTACATTGAAATCTACGCTGAATGTTTGCAGTAAACCGCATTCACCTAATCGCTTTTTTCAAGTGCTCCTTGAAACAACAATTGGAATTTAGGGCAATGTGATGCTGAAAAATTGACCAGGGTCAAATTACAGAGGGTTTGTTTAAATTTGACGGTGGTCAAGATTTTTAGCACTCTTTGAGACGTTATGGAGAGGTAAATTTAGGAGGCTCTCAATGACGGAACGTATAGCTATTATTCAAGGACACCCAGACGGTGATAGCCATCATCTGGGGCATGCATTGTCGGACGCGTATGCTAAAGCGGCTATTGATTCAGGGCATGATGTGCGTGTTATTGATGTCGGTAAGCTTAATTTCCCGCTTATCCGCAATAAGATGGAATGGGAAAATGACCCTTTGCCGCCAGAACTTAACGAAGCTCAACATAACCTTTTATGGGCAGAGCATTGGGTATTATTCTATCCTATATGGCTTGGCGCAATGCCCGCTATGTTAAAGGGGTTTTTGGAGCAAATTTTGCGGCCCGGCTTAGCCTATGTTGAATCTGAACCCGGACAAATGTGGGACCAGCTTTTGGTGGGTCGTTCGGCCCGTATTGTGGTTACCATGGCAACGAATACGCTGGTCTATAAGCATTTCTATGGTGCGCACACAGTTAAGGCGCTTGAGCGTAATATTCTCAAATTTTGTGGGATAGATCCTGTCAAAACGACCCTGGTTGGCGAGGTATATAAGAAAAGCCCGAAACAGCTTGAGCGCTCCATCGCTCAAATGAAAGTCTATGGGTCTAAAGGCATTTGACCATTCCCTGATATGGATTAGGTGAGAGACTATAAATGCGCCGATATAATCCACAACGAGAAAGCAATTCTATGAACCAACTTACACCTTATTTATCGGCCCTATTGGGCGGCGTTTATATAGGTCTCGCGGCTCTATGGCTTATGTGGGCTAATGGACGTATCGCTGGGATTAGCGGAATTTTGGGCGGTCTTTTGCGCTTTGATAAAGACGAGTTTTTCTGGCGCGCTGCTTTTTTGCTGGGCCTAATTATATCCCCTTGGATCTATAGCCGCGTTTCGGGCGAACAGATTTTTGTCTATGATGCCACGCCGATTGGAACTGCCGTGATTGCGGGTTTATTGGTAGGCGTTGGTACGCAAATCGGGAATGGCTGTACAAGTGGTCATGGAGTTTGTGGCATCTCCCGGTTTTCTATTCGCTCCATCATTGCGACGATTACATTTATGCTGGCGGGCGTTATAACCGTATATGTGATGCGGCACCTTGTGGGAGGCGGGACATGAAAAGTTCAGCTTTATTTCAAACACTAAGCGCGGCCGGCGCAGGATTATTATTTGGGCAAGGCTTGATAATATCCCGGATGATTGACCCCAAAAAGGTCATGGACTTTCTGGATATAGCGGGCGACTGGGATCCCAGCTTGGCTTTTGTGATGATTGGCGCGATTGCCGTGACATCCATTGGCTATCGGTTCTTATTTAAAGCTAATAGGCCCTTATTTGCAGATCTGTTTCGATTGCCACTGTCTAAACAGATTGACAGCAAACTTATCGGCGGCGCCATTCTTTTCGGGATAGGGTGGGGGCTCGCAGGATTGTGCCCGGGGCCTGCTCTTGTCGACCTGAGCTTAGGACTTCCCTCCGTGATGCTTTTCGTTGTCGCCATGGTCATCTGCATTAACGGGTACAGATTCATCCAAAGTCTAAGCGCTAAATCCGAACCATAAAGCTATCATTGCCAGTAAGGCGCTCAAGACACGTCTTATGACCCGTTTGCGCGCGGGGTTGTCCAATATGGGTTGTAAGAGGCCTGCCAGACTTACGATGAGTATATGGGCCAGCGTTGCGATGGCGACATATATAAGTGTGAGGAACAGCGCCTGAGGGAGGATGGGCCCTGCCGGATTGATGAAACTCGGCAGGATGGTGATATAGAAAACACCGGCTTTGGGGTTTAGGATATTCACGACAAGGCCGTGTTGGAAATATGAAAGACGGTCTTGGGTTTCGCCTGTTTCTGCGTTCAATGCTCCATCGGCGTCTTTCCATTCCTCGAAAGCAAGCCATAAGAGGTAAAAGACACCCCCAAAGCGGAGCGCTTGATAGAGTATAGGAGACTTAGAGATTGTTGTGGCGAGACCTGCCGCTGCGGCAAAGCCGATTATTAAAAGCCCCAAGGTGACTCCCATAACCATAGCGAAGCCATATTTGCGGCCCTTTGTGGCGCTCACGATTGTCAGAAAGGCCATATTGGGGCCCGGGGTACTTTCAATCACTGCGCAGGCAATGAGGAACGGGAGAAGACTTTCCCAAGGCAAATACGAGAAGACATCCATAATGACGCCCCGTCTAGGTTAATCGTGAACGTCTTGTACAGAGACAACTTGATAGATCATTTCATCGCCATCGGTCTCCAAAATAGAGATATACTCTCCCGGTACAAAGGGTTCGGTATGGAATTTATAGCCGCGATCATCGGCTGTATCCTCACCCTTTATGTCATAATGGAAGGCCCAAGTTCCGCCCTGATTATGGACAAGGTGCCCGACCTGATGTTCTTCATTGCCCCAAAAGCGAACCACGCGGCATTTGTCGCGAAGTTTGTGCCAGGCGATATGATCTAGATGGTGTTTCTCATCCAACGGCGCGAGAAGCTCATAACCATGTTTTGAACTGCCATTCGGGTAGCCTTCATTCCGGGCCATTTCCAATCTAATTTTTTTCATGTGTATCTCCTAATTTGACATCAAGACGGGACAGGGCATTTCGGTCAGAGTTTTATTAGTGACGCCCCCGAAAATATCCTCGCGCAAGCGAGAATGGCCATAAGCCCCTATGACAAGAAGATCGCCAGTTTCGGCGCGATCCATAAGCGCTTGCGAGATTGACTTTCGCGTCTTCTCGCAGATGGCTTCAGCGTTAATGTCATATCGGGCCAATGATGAAGCGAGTTCGGACCCTGGTACGTCGCCAGAAATTTCCCGTTCTTTGTGCGCGTTAAAACAGGTGACTTCAGTCTTCTGGCTCATTTGCAATAATGGCACGGCGTCAAAGGCCGCGCGGGCGGCCTCGCGGGACCCGTCCCAGCCAATAATTGCTTTTTTGAACCGGAAGTCTTTGCGTGTGGTATTGGGGACAATCAAGACAGGCCGTCCTGTGTCTTGAACGATATGGCTTTCAAATTGGAGGTCGGTTTTGATGGAATTATCATCTCCAAGAATAATGAGGTCAGCTTCGCGGCCATGCTCAATAATGGCGTCACCAATGAAGTGCCCCAAAGAGTTTACAAGCCGCCATTCACCTTCGAGACTTTCTCTACGGATAAAGTCATTAAACTCATCTTCGACCCCGCTAGCTTTGCCGCGATAAAAGCGGTTCATTTCTGTGAAATTTATCGGTCCGCCATACCCATAAGGCGCTGCATAGACGATGGCAGAAGGGACAACATATAGACCGATAATATGGCTGTCATATTGACGGGCGATTTGCATCGCCATCGCCATATTATTTTCAAAGAACTGAGAGTTGTTCAAAGAGACTAGAATTGTTTTGATAGGACGTGTCATTGAAATCTCCTGATTAATTTGAAAGTAAGACGGGGCAAGGCAGGTTTTTGAGGATGTGTTCGGTAACGCCGCCGAGGATTTGTTGGCGAAGTCGGGAATGTCCGTAAGCTCCGATGACAAGCAAATCGATATCATCCTCCGTCACCATATTCATGATGGCTTTAGATGTGCGGTTTCTATTGCTTACACCTTTAACGGTCACTGAAACATCATGACGTGCCAATGCAGCTGCGAGCTCTGCTCCTGGTAGCTTCCCGGCTTTGCCAGGATTTTTCTCAGGATTCACCCAAGCCAGAATAACGTCAGAGGCTTTTTCTAGGATCGGTAAGGCATCAAAAGCGGCACGGCAGGATTCGCGCGAGGCATTCCACCCAATGGCAATTTTATCGGCTTTGAAAACTTTTCCATTGGCTGGCGGAACGACTAGAACGGGACGTCCGGCGCCTAACACGACATCAGCAATAAATGAGACTTCATCACTGGCATATTTAGAGCCGGGGCCGTCATGGGCCATAACAATAATATCAGCTTCGCGGCCATGTTCTAAAATAGCTTTCGTTAAACGCGGCTCAAATCGCTCTTCTTGACGCCACTCATATTTAATACCGGAGCGGCGCATACGATCTTCAAACTTTTCTTTGGCCTCGGGGAGGTGTTTTTCATAAAGACGTTTCACGCTATCATCGACGGGGAAGTCGCCGCCCGGAGTTGCATAAACAATAATGGATGGGCCGGGTATCGGGTAGTAGCCAATAACATGACCATCATTTTGGCGGGCGATGTGAATGGCGGCGTCGAGAGTCTCATCCATTCGGTCTAAATGTGCGAGGGAGGCTAAAATCGTTTTCATGTTTTTCTCCGTTTAAGTTGATAGAAATCTGAAACGGATGTGGTTTTTATTTTTGATAACCGTCAAAAAAAAACCTTTCGAAAAAGGTCAAGTTAAGGGAGATCAGATGGGTAAATCAGTCATGTTGTTTCATGTGAAAATAATAATCTATCGGGCAGAAACCGATCAGGCCAGTTATGATGAGAATAGCGCCGAATCCTAATGCCCATATATTATGTTGAGGAAACACCAAAAAGGTTGTGACAATTATACAGATGCCAATGATTAACCTCACAATGCGATTAATAGCTGAAATATTCGTTTTCATAATCTAAGTTTCCTAGCTGGGAGGGTGAAGGCTAGACTCCACCACTCCCCCTACATGCGCCCCGTATTGTTTCAAGCGGCAGATTTAATCGCCACCTTCTGAGGTTTGGATTTAATCTCTTTGGGTTTTGGAATTGAGAGGTGCAAAACGCCATTATCATATTTTGCGTCAATGGACTTTGCATCGCAATTAAAGGGCAATGACAATGAACGTTCATAGACCCCGTAGCTACATTCTGAAATGCGGCGGTCGGCCTCATCGCTTTCTGAGGATTGCTGCTTCTCTCCATGTATGGTCAAAACGCTATCCGTGACGGAAACATCAATATCGGATTCGGCAACACCGGGAAGCTCTGCGGATATTTCAAATGATTTATCAGTTTCATCAACATCCAGAGCCGGGATTTGCAGCCCAGTTGAAGGCTCACGCGAAAACACGCCTAAACGATCCGTGAATTGATTGAAGATATCATCGACTTCACGTCGAAGCGAATGAAAGGGCGCAAAACCGCCATTGTCAAATGGCCAGTGCCGAGATGATGGACTTGCTATCATTTTCTCATTTGCATTTGTAGGAGCGTCTGCAAGTTGTTCAGTCGCTTGAGATTTTTTCTTACTCATAATTGTCTCCATTTTTTAGGTTGGGGGCCAAGAGGAACGGCATGGTTGGAATTTAACCTAGAGGTGTGTGCAAAAATTGACCGACGTCAAATTTATGAACTGTTATGAGGTAAGTCATATGGTACACAAAAAGGCTGAACCGTGACTTTGACAAAAATGATACATTCCATATTTATATTTGAGGGAGATCCCATGACTGTGCAGTCCCAAAAATATTTCCTGGAAACACATAATCATTCTGTGGAGATTGTTGATATGGAGTCTTTTGATCGCGTGATTAGTCTAGGGCCTGATGATATTGTTTTACTGGACTTAGCTTTGGAAAACCTGGTGACTTTTCCTGTCTTGGATGCTTTGCTCAAATTTCATTCGCGTCCCAAATTGTTAATAACTGCTTTTAAAGATCAAGTTTTCAGGCAGGATGATTTCTTAAGTGGTGGCCCGGCGCAAATAATGTTCAAACCTTTTTCGCCAGATCAGTTGATTGAAGCCGTTACAGAGTTAGCGGATATGCCTCATGGCTAAGGTTATATTGCCTAAGCTGTTTGGCGCCTATCTATTACTCGCAATCATTTCGACGACAACTTTGCCAGTTTATGCGGCATCATCTCAAAACCCCGAAGGTGTATTCGCTAAAATATGTGGTAGCGGACAACTTGTATTTATTCCTTTAAAGGGACAGGATACGCCAGATCCTAGCCAACCGCATATGACGGCGTGCCATGCAATCTGCGCCAATGAAGAACTGGATATTGACGAGGACAGCTAGGCGTCGTCTTTTTCATAAAGCGGTTTATCATCACCCATCAAAATCCGTACAGCATTGCCTTTTTCGTCATCAAATTGACCAGACCTAACAGCCCAAAAAAAGGCCACTAGGCCTAGCGAACCTAAGACAAGGGCGATGGGGATAAGCCAGAGAAGCGCGGTCATGATTTTAACATCCGCAGGGCATTTAATGTAACGATGAGGGAAGACCCTGACATGGCCAGCGCTGCAATAAGTGGGTTCACAAATCCAAAGACCGCTAGCGGAACAGCAATCATATTGTAAATAACCGCAATGCCTAGATTTTCTTTAACCCGGTTTTGAGCTTGCCGGGCAATTTTAATTGCCTTGGGAAGCCCTGATAATTTATCCCCTTGCAGAATGATATCAGAGGCTGACCGGCTGATGTCCGAGGCTGTGGCTAATGACGCCGAGGAATAGGCTGCCGCCAGAGCCGGCGCGTCATTTATGCCATCGCCGACCATCAAAGGGTAACGGGCTTCGCTAAGGCGTTGATAAAGTATCGTCTGTTTCTCTTTGGGCGCGATGCCGCCTTTGAATTTTTTAATACCCAGCATTTGCGCTACAGAAGCGGTAACGTTTTTTTCATCGCCCGATAACATTTCGAGTGTGAGGCCGATACTATCTAGTTCCTTTAGGGTTTGCTGTGTGTCGTCCCGAACAGTGTCAGAAAATTTGAAACAGATGGGAGGGTCGTCACCGATTTGTAACCAGCTCTCGCTAGACACGCCTGAGCTGATAAAGGACTGAGTGTTCTTGAATGCTCCAAATGTAACGCGCTGACTATTGACCTGACAGCGTAATCCCACTCCAGCAATTTCCTCAACATCTTGTGCTGAGATTGCGCCTGAAAACGGATGGAGTGCTTTGGCAATCGGATGTCGTGATTGCGCGGCTAATGCGGCCGCTATTTCGAGATGTGCAGCAGAAATATCCGCAGCGTTATCAAGGGTGAAGATACCGGATGTCAGCGTGCCTGTTTTATCAAATATGACATGGCGCGTTTTTGCCAAGCGCTCCAAGGCATCGCCTGATTTAATAAGGATACCATGTTTAAAGAGGCGGCCACTCGCAACGATTTGTACGGCGGGAACAGCGAGCCCCAATGCGCAAGGACAGGTAATGATGAGAACAGCAATGGCATTGAGCGCCGCAGGCCGCAGCTCTGCTCCGACAAATAACCATCCTATAAATGTTAAAGCCGCGAGGCTATGAACCACGGGGACATAGGCGCGCGCAGCTCTATCTGCTATTTTAACAAAGTTGCTTTTGCCTTGTTCTCCAATTTCGACAAGCTTCGTTATTTCGGAGAGAAAAGAGTCTGAATGCGCCGAGACCACCTTCATCGTGAGTGGGGCTGTGAGATTTATCATGCCCGCATAGATCATATCCTCTGGGCCTGAAAGGCTAGGTACAGTTTCGCCAGTGGCGATATGTGTATCGATTTCGGAGCGCCCCGTCAGGATAATGCCGTCAACTGGAATACGCTGACCTGCAGGAATTAGAATCGTATCATCAGGAACAACTTGTCGGATCGGGATAGTTTCAAGCGAGCCATTAGGCTCTATTCGTGTGGCTGATGTCGTTTGCATCGCGGCCAAGCGCTGTGCGGCTTCTCCGGTTTTCAGTCGAAGCTTGGCATCCAGATATCGCCCGATAAGCAATAGGAAAAGTAGCATTACCGCCGCATCGAAATAGGTGTCGGGATTACCCTTTATGGTCTCATAGAGACTTAGCCCGCAAGCCAGAAATACGGCCAATGAAATAGGAACATCCATATTGGTACGTTTATTTTTAAGCGCCGCCCAGGCTGAGCGGAAAAAAGGTTGTCCCGCATAGGCGACTGCGGGCAGGGCAATCATCGCCGATATCCAATGGAATATGGTATGGGTGGAAGCTTGCATCTCTCCACCGCCTGACCAAACCGCGACTGAGAGCAGCATAACATTTATGGCGGCAAATCCTGCAACCGCCATAGCGCGGAGGAGTGATTTGAGTTCATGTCGCGACTGACGTTGCGATGTACTGATTTCATAGGGTGCGGCCCCATACCCCATATTGCTCAGAGTTTGAATAAGCGTATTAGGCCCAACCTCGGTGCCGGACCAATCGACATGTAATTTCAGAGTCGAGAGATTCATGCGCGCTGTGGATACACCCGGCAATTCGCTAATACCTCTCTCAATTTTGCTAAGACAGCCTCCACAATGCGCGCCTTGGACAATAAGGTCAATTTCCTGAGTACCGTCGCCTCTGGAGACCACATAACTGCTAAGGTCAATTTGGTTGCCCAGTGGGTCTGTCTCTTTAATCGGGACAGCTTGTAAGCCTGACGGGCAGCCCGCTGTTTTATCAAAGGCGATTATTCCCATAGCTCAAATTCGAAGTTGAAGAGCTGCTCATTTTTTCTGGCATGCGCAACAAGCAACCACCGACCAGCCTGCTTTTCAACATTGGCTTTGTAAAGCCCGTCATCATCAGCCGTAAATGTAATCGGACGATCTCTTGCTGTGTCCACTGGATGCCGAAGCTTGGCTTCAATAGTCAGGTAATTGAGGGGACGTTTCTCCGCATCTTGAAACGCCAATATGATGTGTGAGCCCGTTTGATTGACCTGCACATGCCAGTCTAACTGATTTTGTTGGGCGCGCGCGGCAATGGTTTGATTATATTCCAAGCCTTGACGATAAGAGCGCGGAACATCTTCGCCGCGAAAGGTTTTTACAGCCGCTACCGTGAAGTAAATATTCACCATGAGCATAACGCCAAAAAAGGCGAGCAGCATTAATAAGACATGCCGCCCCGTAAGTTCTTTTTCTGCCTTAGCGCTCATTTTGGGCCTCCGCTAATAAAGATAGCGCGCGAGTTCGTTCTCTCGCCCGTTACTTTATCGGTTATCATCATTTTAAAATTCGTTTTTTGATCCAGACCATTAATGTCGGATTCTGCGATATAGACTTTAAAGTCCATAGTCTCATCTGCTGGTACGTTAAATTCAATGACGGCATCGCTGCGTTGTCCGGCAAGTGTTATGACCGGAGAATTTAGAGTATCCACCTCTAGGGTTAGCGAACGAGGCTCTATGGCTTTATTGAGGACCTTAATCGTATATCCATTGCGTATGGAGCCGTCGGAAAGTTGCACATAATTAGGCTGTCGATCCCGCAGGACATTCATGTCCAACAGGCTACGGGTCAGAAGAGAGTAGAGCATCAAAGTCCCCACAGCCGCAAAGAGAACGGCGTAAATCACGGTACGCGCGCGGATGAGGTTGAAGCGGGATTTCTCTCCGCTCATACGGCGCTGTACATTGGCGTCTGTGTCAAACGCGATGAGGCCTTTGGGGCGATCAATCTTTTCCATGATCTCGTCGCAGGCATCGATGCAAAGTGAACAGCCAATACATTCGAGCTGCAACCCGTCGCGAATATCAATACCAACCGGGCACACGGCAACGCATTGGCGGCAGTCAATACAATCGCCACGGCCCTCCCACGACGTGCCTTGTTTATGGGCGCCGCGCGGCTCCCCCCGGTCATAACGGTAAGTTACATTCAGCGCTTCCTCGTCAATCATCGCCGCCTGAATGCGCGGCCAAGGGCACATATAAGTACAGACCTGTTCGCGCATATGACCCGCGAGCCAATAGGTCGTGAAAGTCATAATAGACAAGAAAACGTAAGAGGTTATCGGCGCATGGCCTGTGAAGAAATCCCGCGCAATGGTTGGGGCGTCATGGAAATAGAGTATCCAAGCCCCGCCCGTGGCCGCTGCAATGACTATCCAAACGATATGTTTGGCGGTCTTTTTATAAATTTTCTTCGCGCTCCAAGGCGCTTTGTCGAGTTTCATCCGGGCATTGCGGTCCCCTTCGAAAAAACGCTCAACGTGAATGAACAGATCGGTCCAAATGGTTTGCGGACAAGCATAGCCGCACCAGACCCGTCCGAAGAGCGAAGTCGCTAAAAACAATCCCAAGGCCGCGAGAATTAAAAGCCCGGTGATATAATAGACTTCCTGAGGCCAAATTTCGATGAAGAAGAAATAAAAGCGCGCATTTTCGAAATCAACTAAGACGGCTTGGGAGGGCTGCTCTGGACCTCGATCCCATCTTATCCATGGCGTGATGTAATAAATACCTAATAGCAGAAATAGGGCGAGCCATTTGATGTTCCGATACAGCCCGTGCGCCAGTTTTGGATAAAGCTTTTTGTGTTTTGCGTATAGGTTATGCGGCGTTGAAGGTGAGGTGGCTTTAGCCCGTGATTGCTGAACCCCTTCAGCGGCCTTTTTGCGAGGCGTGGTATTGTCAATCAGCGTGGTCATTAGACAGGGCTATTCTTCATCTGCCATTATAGGCTGTAGGTCTAAGTCGAGCTTTGGCGTATCTTGTCCGCCGCCGAGGGCGTGAACATAGACGGATAAAGCCGTGATGGTTTCAGGCGCTAACCGTTCATTCCAATTGGGCATAACGCCTTGACGCCCACTATAAATGGTCGCGTAAATATCCTCGGCACTGCCGCCATAGAGCCAATCCGCATCTGTTAGGTTTGGCGCACCTTGTAAGGGGTCACCTTTGCCCTCTGCGCCATGGCAGCTACTGCAATTATTTTCGAAGGATTCAGCGGCTTGCCGCGCGGCATTAATATCAGTTTCTTGTCCTGTAAGGCTAAGAATATATTGGGTGAGCCCGTTTATCTCATCGCGGGTTAGAAGCTCGTCACGTCCGTAAGCTTGCATCAGGCCCATGCGCGTCTCTTCATGGGCAGCACGAATGCCAACCGTTAGAGTATGTTCAATATCTTCAAAGGTGCCGCCCCAAAGCCAGACATCATCATTCAGGTTAGGATAGCCCTTAAAGCCTTGCGCGCCGGAGCCATGACAAGTCGCGCAATTATCGCCAAAAGCTGATTTTCCGGCGGCCATTGCGAAGCGAAACAAATCAGGGTCGGCTTGAATTTTCTCAAGGCTCGCGCCTTCGAGTTTATTGGCGTAAACAGAGCGTTCAGCCCGCATGGTCTCGACAGCACTCATCACGGAGGCTCGGTCAGAATGGCCAAGAAGGCCTTTGAAATGCGAATTTAAAAACGGAATGGACGGCATTAAGATGGCGTAGATAATCGCCCAGAAAATACAGGCATAGAAGACCCAGAGCCACCAACGCGGCATGGGTGTGTTGAGTTCTTCAATGCCGTCCCATTCGTGACCCGTTGTCTCGGTGCCTGAGATTTCATCAATCTTTTTATTGTCAGCCATGTTTAAATCTCCGGCGCGTCAGAATCGCGTAGCGGTAGGCTTGCAGCGCGATCAAAGCGAGCTTTGTTTTTTGGCCAAAGCGCGTAGATAATCGCGAGGATGAAAATACTGAAGAAGGCGACAGTGCCGCCAAGCTTTATGACATGGGCGAGGGTATCGTAGCTCATCTTAGGTTCTCATCCTTTTCGGCTTGGTACTCTTCAAAATTGACAAGGGTTCCAAGGATTTGCATGTAAGCAATCAGGGCATCCATTTCGGTTATTTTGTCAGGATTACCGTCAAATTCGCGTACCACAGCCTTGGGGTAACGCGCCATAAAGCCATCATAATCATCGGCATATTCGTCGAGCTGGGTCTTAAGGTCGGATACCGCTAGTTCTACCATTTCTTCAGTGTAGGGAACGCCAAGACGCTTATTGGCATTGAGGTGTGCTGCGATGGATTTGTAATTCAGCTCCCGCTCACTCAAAAACTTATAAGGCGGCATGATGGACTCCGGCACGACTGCGCGTGGATTCTCCAGATGCAGCTTATGCCACTCATCTGAATATTTACCGCCTACGCGCGCTAAGTCCGGTCCCGTGCGTTTCGAGCCCCATTGGAAGGGACGATCATACATCGACTCTGCGGCGAGTGAATAATGGCCATATCTTTCTACTTCGTCGCGCAAAGGGCGCACCATTTGGGAATGACAAGTATAGCAACCCTCGCGGACATAAATGTCACGCCCCGCCAGTTCGAGCGGTGAATAGGGCCGCATGCCTTCAACCTCTTCAATCGTGCTGTCGATATAGAAGAGGGGCGCGATTTCAATCAGGCCGCCGACGGAGACGACGCCGATAATGCCCAAGAGGAGGGCGAAGGACTTTTTCTCAAGATATTGGTGAAGCTTTAGAAACATGATTATTCTCCTACCAAGACCGGTTGAGCCTTTGGCAAGGCAGGTTTCTTCGCGAGCGGAACATCACCGTCTAGAGGCTTAGCTAGACCGCGGCCTTTAATGGTCATATGGATATTAAAGGCCATGATGATCGTGCCCAGCAGGAAGAGTGTTCCGCCTAAGGCGCGGACCACATAGGATATGTGCTTCGCGGAGACTGTTTCGATAAAGGCATATTCTAAGAAGCCTAGATCCGTATAAGCGCGCCACATCAAACCTTCCATGATTCCCGAAACCCACATGGAGGTGATGTAGAAAAGGATGCCGATAGTGGCGAGCCAGAAATGCCATTCGACGAGGCGAAGAGAATAGAGTTCCTTCTTCTTCCAGAGCCACGGCACGAGGCAGTAGAGCGCGCCAAAGGTGACAAAACCGTTCCACCCGAGCGCGCCTGAATGGACATGCCCAATCGTCCAGTCTGTATAGTGAGACAGGGCATTTACATAACGCACAGACATAAGAGGCCCTTCAAAGGTGGCCATGCCGTAAAAGGCGACTGAAACCACGAGCATCCGCAGAACAGGATCAGTGCGGAGTTTATCCCAAGCGCCTGAGAGGGTCATAAGCCCGTTAATCATCCCGCCCCAGCTTGGCATCCAGAGCATGATAGAAAACACCATGCCAAGCGTCTGTGTCCATTGCGGCAAAGCAGTGAAATGAAGATGGTGAGGTCCGGCCCAAATATAGATGAAAATCACGGCCCAGAAATGAACAATAGAGAGCTTATAAGACCAGACAGGACGGTCAGCACGCTTCGGTATGAAGTAATACATGATGGCCAGGAACCCTGCTGTGAGAAAGAAACCCACCGCATTATGTCCATACCACCACTGTGTCATCGCATCCTGAACGCCTGCGAAGAGAGAGTAGCTTTTGGCGTCAAGTGGTCCAACAGGCAGGGCCAAATTATTGACTAAATGGAGAATAGCGACTGTTATGATGAAGGCGAGGTAAAACCAGTTGGCGACATAAATATGGGGCTCTTTGCGCTTATAAAGCGTGGCCATGAAAACCATTAGATAAGCCACCCAGACAATGGTCAGCCATATATCAACATACCATTCGGGCTCCGCATATTCTTTGGATTGCGTAACGCCGCCCAGATAGCCCGTGGCGGCGAGAATGATGAAAAGTTGATACCCCCAAAACACGAACCAAGGCCACATACCGCCGGCAAGTCGCGTACGGCAGGTGCGCTGCACAACGTAAAAAGAGGTCGCAATCAGGGCATTCCCGCCAAAAGCAAAGATAACGGCTGAGGTATGGAGGGGTCTTAAACGTCCAAAATTCGTCCATGGCAGGTTTTCAAAATAGAAAATATTAGGCCATGTCAGCTGGCAGGCGATAATCACGCCAACAAGCATTCCCACAATTCCCCAAAATGTGGTGGCAATGACGCCCGCTTTTATGACGCCGTCTTCATATTCACTTTGGTCAATTTTTGGGACGCCGTTACCGACTTTGTAAACAACCGCTAGGATGCCCAACAGGAAAAAGAACAACATCATATAGCCATGCATTTCCAGCGTTGGATATAGCATGGCAGAGACGCCCGTCGGGTGCGCGGCAAATAGAGACCAAATGAAGCCAATGATTAAAATGCCAGAGATATAAATAAGGGATTCGTCGTCTTTAAAATGTGACTTTTTGAGTGCTGTCGTCATTTTGTTTAACCCCAGAATTGACTTCAATTATGCGATTAGACTTCGATCGGCCTTCAAAATTGACCGCTGTCAAATTTGAAACATTTGCGATTATTGAATTAACCTGGATGCGCGCCGAGATTTTCCATTTTGTTTATCCACTTCGCTATTTTCTTTTTCGAGACATGGTCGACCCCGCCAAAATAAGTGAGGTGAACTGGCTTGATACCGCTCAAGTAGAGAATATTTCGTCTCAGGTTTCTGATACCGTGGGAGAAATAAAATCCGTCATAGGTCACCGTTGGCATCCCCATTGTGACGACAATATCCGCGGATTTCCCCTTTAGCAATTTACCAGGAAACCCCTTTTTGGAATAATCCAAAGCAAAGCCCGGACGAAAGACATGTTCCAAAAGCATTTTAAATTTTCCGGGCATAGAACCCAGCCAAAGCGGGAAAATAATTAAAATATGATCTGCCCATTCTATGGCGTGTTGTGTGTCTTGAATAAAATCTGGTGTTTTTCCTGCTTGAAACTCATTTGAGGAGCGGATGGATTCAAGATTGAAATCGGAAAGATTGATGCGGCGTACTGCATGGCCCGTAAGTTGAGCGCTGTCTTGAAACGCCCTTGCTAGAGCATAGCATAGACGTTCTTTGCTGGCATCAGGATGGCCATATAGAATGGTAATGTTCCTAGTCATGTGAAGTCCTTTCGAGCCTAATAGAGAAGAGCGCGTGAGATAAAAAACGCGCCTAACGTAAGATAGATAAATCCTAAAACTGTGATGAGGGGCGATTGCTTTAAAATCGATTTTGCAAAGCGGATAAGAGGTTCGGGCCACATAATCATCATCACGCCTTCAATCGCCGCGGCCCATCCGAATAGGGTAATAAGACTTCGCCAATCAGCGGTCCATATATTGTGAAAATACACAATCGAAAATCCGCCACTCAGGGCTAATATACCCGTTAGAAATATTAGCGGCGGACTTTCGATAAAGTCTTCCATTATACTGACCAAGCGCTTCTGTTGACAAATCATTGGAATGGATACGCTGATAATATAAGTGCCAAAGAGCAAGGCGAGATAAGTTGTACTCGTCATAAAACCTCCATTTAATAGTTGGAATTTAGGTGTGCGGAGGTCAAAAAAATTGACCACCGTCAATAAAGTGGGCCGTCAATTGTAGACTGTAATTTCACCTTATCAGGAGAAAAGTTGATGAGACCCGAATTTATGAATGATGTCGCGGCCTTTATTGCGCGCCTGAAAACAGACAGTGAAAACTACAAAGGATACCGTCCTTTTGAGGATTTGATGAAGGGACTCTCTAACGGTACGGTAGATTTCCGTTGGGGGTTTGGCGGAAGGCTGATACCCCATCTTGAGCCATTACAAAAACCAAATTTAATATGGCTGCGCTGGTTGGCTTCTGCGACTTTTATTTATCCGATGATTATTCCTGTTGCTTTTCTGGATCTGACTGTGAGTATTTATCAGGCGATTTGTTTTCGTCTCTGGAAGATCCCGCAAGTTAAACGGTCCAAATATGTTATCATTGACCGGCAGCGTCTCGAATATCTGGGTGGATTTCAAAAACTCAATTGCGTCTATTGTGGTTATGCTAACGGCGTTATGTCTTATGCGAGGATAGTTGCGGCTGAAACTGAGCGCTTTTGGTGTCCAATAAAGCATGAAACAGAGGTTCCGCTGCCTCACAAATTCTATATCGAGTTTGCAGATTTTGATGACGTTAAGGGATGGTGTGCCCTTCATAGTGCCAGCATGAATAATTGGGGGAATGAGGATTGAATTTAGATTTTAGGCTCGAATTCTTTCTTTGATCAAACTATAAGGCATCATGGATAATAGCAAAGCTGAAATCGAATTTGAAGCCGTTTTAAATACGCTTGTTGATGGCGTGATTATTATTGATGCTGTTGGAAATATGCGTTTGTTTAATCCTGCTTGCACAAAAATATTTGGGTATCAGCCCGATGAAGTGCTTGGCAAGAATGTAAAAACATTGATGCCTGCGCCTTTTCAGGACGAACATGATGGCTATTTAAAGTCCTATAAAGATACCAAGGAAAAGAAGATAATAGGTATTGGCCGTGAAGTGGAAGGGATGCGTAAGGATGGAAGCACTTTCCCTATGGATCTTGCTGTGGGCGAAACGCGGCTGAATGGGAAAGCCATCTTCATTGGCATCATTCGTGATTTGACGAAAAGATATGCCCAACAAAGAAAATATGATCAATTACAAGAGGATCATTTTCATCTATCTAGAGTCTCAGCGATGAATGAAATGGGCTCTGCTATTGCCCATGAAATAAATCAACCCATGGCCGCTTCAATAAATTATCTCGAAACGGCCAAGCTCTTATTAAGCCGAGATGGAGACCTCGATAAAGACAAGCTCTTGGCCGTGACAGACTGTGCCATCCAGCAAACGCTTCGTGCTTCTGAAATTATTGCCCGCATGCGCGGTTTTATTGAACGGGGCGATGTTGAAAAGGAGAAAATCTCCCTCAATGAGACTATTGATACCGCAACTCGCCTAGCTTTTCTATCGTTTGATAATCAGAATATTGAAGTCTCTGTTGATATTCCCGATAACCTGCCACATGTCTTCGCCAATAATATTCAAATTCAACAAGTCTTGGTGAATCTAATCAAAAATGCTTGCGAAGCTATGATCGAAAGTGAAAACAAAAATTTAGATATCTGTGCAAAGGTCGCTAGCTGCGGTAACAAAATTGACACTCAAATTCGTGACTCAGGGCATGGTCTTTCAGAAGAGGATATTGAAACACTCTTCGTGCCCTTTTCATCTGGAAAGTCCGGCGGTCTGGGTGTAGGACTCTCCATTAGCCAGTCGATTGTTACACATCATGGCGGGCAAATATGGGCCACGCAAAATATACCCTCGGGCAGTATTTTTCATTTCAGTTTGCCCATAGCGGAGGCTTTCTAAATGGCATTGTTTGAACATGATGTTTGTGTGGTCGATGATGACCCTGCAGTGGCGGATTCGTTGCAAATGCTACTGGAAACCGCGGGGTGTAATGTCACGCTATATTCGAGTGGTGTTCAATTTTTGTTATCCGATGTCCGCAATTTCAATGGTTGTGTTCTTTTAGATGTCCGTATGCCGGAGAAGGACGGTCTGACGGTTCTCTCAGAAGCCTTAGAGATAAATCCTAATCTTTATATTGTGATGATGAGTGGCCATGGCGACATCCCTATGGCGGTGAAAGCCCTGGGTAAGGGAGCCGTAGATTTTATTGAAAAACCTTTTCAAGGCTCAGTGATTTTAGAAGCGATGGAAAAAGCCTGCGCGCATCTTAAATCCTCTGACAAAGAGCATAACTATGCTACCAAAGCAAAATCCTGTCTCGCGCAGCTAACCCCACGTGAATTTGAGATCACAGAGAAATTAGTCGAGGGTAAACCTAATAAGATTATCGCTTTTGAACTTGGAATTTCTATTCGAACCGTTGAAACACATCGTGCTCGCATATTATCCAAAATGCAAGTCAGGTCATTGGCGGAACTTGTAAAACTGCATCTGGCAGCTACACAGTAAATCAAAATTGACCGCTATCAATTTCGTTTTGACGGAACCCCATAATTTGAAATCATGTTTGGTGAGTGGTGGAATACAGATATAAGCGTAGCATTGACGCTGTTTGTTCAGCTGCTTCTCATTGCAGTTTCAATTAGTCTCACAATACATATCTTATTGAATAAATCAGACCCCAAATCGTCTTTAATGTGGATAGCGCTTGTATGGTTTGCGCCTGTTTTTGGGGCTGCGTTCTATGTGCTTTTTGGCATAAACCGAATCACACGCCGCGCTCAACGACTTATCCAACATGAAGAATTAGAGATTGAGCCTTTCACAGAGCAACACGACTTAGATTTCGCCGATGACCCCTGGATTGAATTTCGCCGCCTTGGCAATAAGGTTACCCATTCTAGTCGTTGCCAAGGCAATGATATTGAAATTCTACAAGGAATAGAGAACATCCTTGAGACAATGATAAATGCTGTGAAAAGCGCTAAGAAGACAATCGTTCTTTCGACCTATATTTTTAGACGGGATGATCTTGGTGTTAATTTCGCTGATGCTTTAGTCAGTGCCGATCAACGCGGGGTGGATGTTAAGGTTTTGTTAGACGGCGTTGGAAATGGATTTTTTCGCTCTAAGACTTACCGTCAACTGAATGCAGGCGGCGTGGATGTGAGACGTTTTTTACATAGTGTTTGGCCATGGCGTATGCCCTTAATGAACTTACGGAATCATACGAAGCTTCTGGTTGTTGATAGTCATACTGCTTTTACCGGGAGTATGAATATAGGTCGTGTTCGAAACTTGGAAACGCATTTCAAGATTAGGGGGGCAGTCATAAAACAATTTATGAAAGCCTTTGAGCATCACTGGGTCTTAGCTGGTGGTTCATCTCTACCGCTAAGTTTTCAGGGGCCCTTTAATAAAGACGTGGGTAAAGTTGTTTCGCGAGGTATATTAAGTGGACCTATCTATAAACGCGAACGCTTGAGATGGATTATCTTGGGGGCTGTAAATGCCGCCACAAAAAATATACGTATTGTTACACCTTATTTCATTCCAGATCAGGGGCTCTTATCTGGTCTCGTTCTTGCCGCATTGAAAGGCGTGAAAGTTGAAATCCTATTGCCTGAAAAATCGAATTATGCTTTCGCCGATTGGGCGTCTCATCGACAAATCAAGGATCTGGTGAGAGCAGGTTGTCATATCTATCATAGGCCAGATATCTTTGATCACTCTAAACTTATGACGGTTGATGGGCATTGGGCGTTGCTAGGGAGCTCAAATTGGGATGCCCGCAGTTTGCGGCTTAATTTTGAATTTGATGTGGAATGTGAAAGTATAGAATTTGTTTATGAGCTGGATGAGCTTATTCGAAGTCGTCGCGATGCTAGCAAAGCTCTAACATGGGAGGAATTTGAAAGTCGCTCGCCATTTCTCAAACTAAGGGATGCTACGGCACGTTTGCTCTTACCCTATTTATGAGTCCGTAAAACTACGTAGGTATTTTTCCTAACTTATAAAAATAATTTCGCCCGATAGGTTTATCTCAATCCCGATGAGGGGGCGTAACAAGACAGAGAGGTAAATCATGTTAAACCGCACGGCATATTCTGCTCAAATCTCAGAAGCAGCTGAAGCCAGAAACTGGGAAGACAAAAAAATTGGCCGCGTGATGCCAGCTAAATCACCCCTTTTTCATCAAGGTGATGACGCCACGCATTTTTATAAGGTAAATAGTGGCGTTGTGATGACGTTTCGTCTTTTAGAAGATAGCCAGCGTCAAATAACAGGTTTTTGTACAGCGGGAGATTATTTTGGCCTCTCACCTGATGAAGTCTACCACGACACAGCTATGACGGTTGCGACCTCAAATATTGTAAGTTTAACAATGGCTGATGTTCGTGCGGACATAGAGCTACAACGTGAATTGTTTAACCGGACTTGCTATCAATTAGAAGACGCCCAAAACATGATGATGACTTTGTCTAAAAAGTCAGCAGGTGAAAAAGTCGCCTCATTCCTCGTTATGCTCGCCCAGCGCGAAAAGCGCCGCGCGGCTGATGATTTAGAAGAGCTTGATATCAGTCTCCCAATGTCGCGTCTTGATATTGCGGATTATTTGGGGCTAACAATCGAAACGGTAAGCCGCCGCCTGACAGTTTTAAAAAGGAAAGGCGTAATTACACTGCCCAGTCGCCATACGGCTCATATTTGTCAACTTGGACAGCTACAAGATATGGCTGGCGCTTTAGCATAGGAGGTCAATATGCGGTCAATATATTTATCACAGTGTTCATATGACGCGACATCTAAAAAGTCATGGCGATTTTGGGGTGGCCTCAGTGTGATAGCGCTTGCTCTATCTTGGGGAATTGCCAGCCTTGCAGGCCCCCAAGGACATGTTTCGCCTGACCCGATGGAAGATAAATACTCAAAAGCCATTAGGGCAGAATTTGCAGAATGCCGTAAAGAGAAAAACCCTATGTCTCAATATTTCTGTACGTGTAGGGTGCTGGAAAAACAGTGTGAAGTGCCACGCCGCCTTGAGCATGGAGATTGGTACACTGTGGAGTTCTGGCCGACTGATGATGAAGCTGAGCGAGAAGTCCAATTCGTTTTAATGATGGATTATGATATATTGGGAGACTTTGCACCAATTGACAAAGGCATCGTTCTGACCTGCATGAGGGGAGTTTCTGACATTAATGTTTTTTTGGGCGAGCATGTAAATCCAGATGTGGAGCCTACTATAATAGTGGGGGAGACGAAATTTAAAGGCACCTTTGTTGAAGAAGGCGGCGCTTATATTCTTGGGGTAACAGATAATGTAAAGATTTTTGCTGCGCTCGATAAAGGCAAAGAAATGCTGATTAGCTATAGCGATATGGAAGAGAATGAACGCAATCTTGAATTTGATACATTCGGGTTTGATAATGTTTCAAAAGGCTGGGAAAAACTCTGCATCAGCCCGTCATCTTAACGGTTTGAGAGAAGAGAGGAGGTGACTATTATGCCATTTTGGACACTCCCGCCTATTCCGGGGTTTAGCCTATTTCTATTTGCTTTTTGTGCCCTGATTTTAATATTCGGGTTGAGCGCTTATTCGTTTGAAAAACGTAAGGAAATAAACAAGGAAAAAGAGAGGCAAGCCGATTCTAAGCGCTGGGCTTAGGTCTTTAATCGCATAGATAACGGTAAGTGATCCGAATATCGCACAGCTCCAACGGCGCATTTGGACGGACCAAAAGACTTAGATATAAAGATATGATCAATTGCTTTGCTGGGTTTCCATGACGGGAAAGCGTGGTGATGTTCCTCAGTCACCATATCAAGCACACAGCCATCATCAAACTCACGTAATACGGCGCTGTCTGGTGTGCAGTTAAAATCCCCGGCTAACACAACTCGCTCATAGGGACTTAGCTTTTCTTTGATGAAATCAAATTGAAGGCGTTGATCCGCTTCACCTAAGCTAAAATGTGTGTTGGCAATTACGATAGGATTCTTAAAGCCAAGCCTTGCGGTCAATAATCCGCGGCCCGTTACAGAGCCTGGCAGAATATGACTTTCTATATGATCGATATGTCGACGTGATAAGATTATGTTTCCATGGAGTGAAAGTCGTCCTAATCGACGATTAATTTGAGTGGCCATGTAGGGAAAGTCGGCACGATTTTTTATATACTCTGCTTGGTTTCGATAACCACTACGAAATCCGCCTAGGTCAACTTCTTGCAAACAGACCACATCGAAGGGGCGAATATAATTCGCTATATTGTCCAAATTATGTGTTTTGGAGCGCACTGACATAAGCTGTCTATGAGCGCGCACGATGTAATCAAGTGGACGGGACGTTCCTATTCCTGCTTGAATATTGTAGCTTAGAAAGTCTAGCATAACGACTACTTACCATGTCGCTCCATAAAATTTTGATACCCATCAACTTTAGAGCAAGGGGTCGCACTATCAATGCTTATGTCTCCTGAAAAGATATCGCCCAAAACTCAAGCAGGCTCGGACATTGCCGATTACTTACAAGACTCTACAAAAGGTTTTCCAGAGGGGCCAATTAGCTTTAAACAAATTGTTGCATCATTAGGCTCGAGGTCTTTTGGTTTGGCGATCCTTATTTTTGCTGTGCCGATGATTTTACCTATGCCGCCTGGCATACCTATGGCCGCAGGATTTGTGATTGCTATTTTCGGGGCGCAGCTTGTCATGGGACGTTCGCATGTATGGCTTCCGCAATGGCTCAATCAAAAGACAATTGATCGCGATGTCCTTATAAAAACCTATAGTCTAGCAGAACTCTATCTGGGCTGGATGTTTCGTCAGGCTAGGCCGCGTCTCCCTCAGCTAACTGGGGTATTAGCACGGCGGCTATCGGGGCTTATTTTTACGGTGCTGGGCATTTTAATGATCCTGCCTATACCGATTATCGGGAACATTCTTCCGGCCTTTGCCTGTACTGTTTTAGCGCTCGGATTAACCGACCGTGATGGCCTTATTTATGTGATTGGAATTGTCATTGCGGGAGTGGCGATTTCGGCAACAACCTTAATGGCATTCGGCACAGTTAACATTTTACGCACCGTTTTTTAATCAATGAATTTGATAGTTTCCACATCGGCAATGTAAATCGGGAAATAATGCTCGCTGCCAATGAAATTACCGCCTTCAACATGCGTCGGCAGTCGGTATCCCTCAAACTCTTTAAAAACCGATAAGTAACCCCCAAAAGGCTGTAATTGATACCTGTTTTCTGGATTGGCGTCGCTCCACCTTGGGATAACAATATGTGTCGGCTGTCCATTCTCTGAAATGTGGATATCCACTGATTGGACAAGATTTTGGTAACGCACTGTGGCTCTTGCTTGGTTATGTTCTATGGCTTCCCAGCTAACCATGTCGCTTGGTAGTAGGGCCGCTGGGGACCAAAATGCGGCTTCCGCAACTAACCGTCCAAAGGCCGCTCTGTGGTGATCCGTACGGTGAGGGGAGCGGCCACCGGCGCGACCAAGAGGAACGGCATTCATCAACCAAAAGCGGCTCCATGACTCATCACTATAAAACCCGTCTGACCCAGTGACAACCATAGGACCTCGCCCCGTTTTTACATTCCAAATAAAGCCATCAGGTAGAACCATAATTTGGTGGGCACTCATTTTCATGTAATCTGGCGCCTCTTTGGGCCCTAAGCCTAAACGCCCGTTCATTTTTATCTCGGCAACCCGTTTTAAAGGGGTTCCTGGAAGTATTGTATATTCAAAGTAACGCCGCACAGGTTCAGGAAGGTTTTCGAGCATTTTAGGATCAAAAAAGGTAGGCTGTTCAGGTGCTATTTTTTCCAATTTATTCCAAGTGAGATAAGTTCGAAGTTCATCATAACTGCGCATGACGTTCAGCCCAATCATCAAAATGATAACGATGACAATAAAGCTTATAAAAATTTTCATAGCTATGCTTTGTAACAAGCTAATATTTAATTTTTGATGGTCGTCAATTTAAGAAAAAATCGAGACCTAAGGTGTTATAGACAGACATGAATATCGGTTTGTTGATGAGCTTCAGTTCAATTCTAGCGGTTAGCGCAAGCTCTCGAATGGAAGAAGTTATAATAACGTTCCAAATGTATATAATGCTAATTAAAGAAACTGGAAAAATAAGTCTCGTTGGTTTTCGGATTAATAACAGATAAAATCCATTACTGTTTATCCTTTTTAGGTAATTGCACTTTATAGTGATATGACCATTGTTACGAACGCCCGAATTATCGTTTCCCTGTAAAATTATATGGTTCTGATTAGGGTTCCGCTTGAAACCAACGTGCAGCGATATACTCGATATATCGCCATGATGTACTTTTGAATAACGCACCTCCTAACAGTTTCGGGCTCTAGGTGTTTGGTTAACTTCGTTTGAAACATTGACATCCATCAATATTGCCATGGCAGATGAACTAGGGTGGCAATAGAACACGAATAGAGGTGATTATGGATGTTTCCGTAGAGAATAACCCTGATATCTGGTTAGCTAGCTTTCCAAGGCCGCGTGCTATAGTCAATAAACATGATCGTGGAGGTGCTGTTATTTTCGGTGCGCCAGAACTTTCAGGTGCAACTCGGCTCTCGGCTGTTGCGTGTTCTCGGATAGGAGCTGGATTAGTTACGGTCTTGGCGGATAAAATGATAGACATATTTAAAGCCTCTTTACCTGCAGATATTATGGTTCGGTCGGGGTCGCTTGAAGCGTTGAAGACAACCAACGTGCTTCTTGGCGGCCCGGGTGGTATAAGCGCGTCGCATCACAGCCAACTTCTCGAGAATTTGCACGGTGCCAAGCGCGTCTTTGATGCAAGCGCTATCCCCGAAGAAATGGATTGGGCTTATCTAGATGATAACTGTGTCTTGACGCCCCATCAGGGCGAGTTTCGTTCAATTTTTCCTTGGGTAGATAGTGAACCTTGCAGAAGCGCCGTGCAAGCTGCCAAAAGTTGTGCGGGCATCATAGTATTGAAAGGTCCACTAACTGTCATAGCTCACCCTGATGGACGGATTGTGCTCAATAATGAACCAAATCCTTACCTAGCAAAAGCGGGGACAGGTGATGTGTTGGCCGGCTTTATCGCAGGATTATTGGCTCAAGGTATGCCCGCTTTTGAAGGTGCCTGCGCAGCCGTCTGGATACATAGCCGAGCCGGCGATATGTTAGGACCAGGCCTAACTGCGGCAGACTTGGAATTCACAATTCCCGAGATTTACCGTGACCTGGAAATCGGTTAGTCAGAGCTAATGAGAGCTTTTAAAATTATGATGGCTTTAGGCATATCAAGCGTTTTGATAAGCTGCTCCACAACGGAACCCAAACCAAATACGTCGTCCTCCCCAGCTGTTTTGGGAATGGTAGCTGATATTACGCCGCATCGGGACGCCCTTGAGGTGGGGGAGGAACCCACGGTGCAGAGTGAAGACTGCCTTGAGCCATCACAGTGTCATGGCGTGACCTTGGATAATGACCCAGATGAACGCACGGCTGTAGTCAATAAAGTCTATCCCAAACTTGAATATGGCAAGCCCCAACCCTTTGTATGCGACAAACCCATTTTACCGAAAGGCAAACTTGAAAACCGTCCCAATCTACAGGTCATGTGGGAATATTATATCCATGAAACGCCTGATAGAGTGTGGGAAGAAGTTGGCGGCATAGTTGAAATCAATGGGTGTCTACCGGACGATAAAGGGGGATGGCTGAACGCTTGTACGGTTCGGCTTTCGCATATGCTCAACAAAGCTGGGCATAAGCTTCCACGCGTGAGGGGAAAAACGGTAAGCGGCGGGACGGGTGATCAGTACTTTTTTCGGCTCGACGATATTCAGGCTTACCTCGGTAAAGCTTTTGGGCCCGCTGATATAGAACTAATTGATGTCGGTAGTAAATTTATAGATCTACCCGATCAACCCGGACTGCTTTTGCTTAAATTCCCAGGAGGGAGTTATACAGGGCACGCCACAATTTGGAACGGGGCAGGAACTGTAGATGGAAGCAACGTTGCCGCCTTTGCCGTTTATTTTTGGGAGTTACCCTGTTATGAGCCACAGGACCGATTAAAAGCGGAAGCCCGTAGCCAGCTTAATTAGGCTTGCGGCGGTTCGAAACGAAAGTGTCCATTAATATCTGCAATAAATAACAGATTATCTTCTACAGGCCCAGCGCCAATATTGTGGATAATAAGCGGAACGCCTTCGGCGGTTTTTTTATCCGAAACGATCCCAATATGAGGCAGGTATCCGCCTAGCCGCCAAGACACAATGTCACCGGGCAGGTAATCATCTGACTTTTTCGTAATCTTTAAGGCCGCACCTTGGCGTTTAAGAAAGGTTTCAAGGTTGGGTACACGGCGATGATCAATGTTTCGATCCGGCCGCGACAGACCCCAACTTTGAGGATAAACGTCAAAGTTCTGGCGCATGTCCTCATGCACGGCTTTCTGAAAATCAAAACTAAACGCCGCGCGATATGTGCGGATAATAACATCTGTGCATACGCCCGTATCGGAGGGTACATCGCCATTGGGATAGGATAGTTGGACGTATTTTCCGTCATACCGAATATTCAGTTGTGTTCGCTCTATTGCGGCCTCGACGATGGCGTCAGACCGGCTTGCCGCCCATGACGGCGAGGCCACTGTAAAGCAAATTGCGGTTATAAATAAAGCGGTGCGCATAGGGTAGATTTAAGCAGCGCGTTAAAATTTTCAAGTCTACATAACAGATAAAAATTTGATCGCTGTCAATTTCAAACCGCCGTCCAAATTTACTGTGCCTATCAACTTAAGCAAAGGAGACTGATATGAGTGATTTTCTCACTAAATTAGATATTAAGTTCCATAACCGTGCCCGTGTCATTACGGAGCGTTTTACGAGTCTTAAAAAAGCAGCCAAGTCGGGCGCATTAGATGTTGAAGACGGTTTTTTTGATTACGTCAACGATATTGAAGACGTTCTGGAAAATGGACGCGAACATTTAGCTGCGGCGGGTGATGTTCTCGAGGATTTGGTGCTGGAAAGCCAAGATAACCTCAATTCTTGGCGCAAAGGCCGGGAAACCAATAAGCTCATGAAAGAAGCTGCCAAGACTGAGCACTATGCGGAGGCCGCAATGGATGTGGCGCTCGCGGCGCTTGATGAGGCAGACTTGGCCCTGGCCCGTGCTATGATGACACGCTCAATGGCTGAGAACACAGCTAGAGAAAATGCCGCTTAAAGAGGAACGCGTTATAAGAAAAATAACGCTCACAGTTCTATGCGCCCTCAGCTTTGCCGCGTATTCAACTCTGCCAACCTACCATCGGCATCAAAGATAGAGGCGTCAGGTTTTTCCGAACAAAAGATTCATTAAACCCATTACCGTGTCTCCTTTCAAGGCGATGCGTCAACCCCGCGATATATGGTTGAAGACTATCTCTTATTTGCGGGCAGCAGAATTGACCGATGGATAAGGGCATAAATATTTCATCATTTCTGAAAAAGAGACGGATACAAAAATAACCGTAATAACCGTCTGGAGATCGGCATTATATGGCCTCAGAGGTTTTGAAAAAATCTCGGGCCGATAAGGTGCTGGAAAACAGACACACACGATGAAGACAAATGTAAACTCTCGCATACACCTTGAGATGAGCTTTAAATTCAAACCTGGGGCAAAGATAATGATATTAGACGATCCCTAATCTATTTGACCGAGATAGTCTGAAATCATATTATGCGTATCTATAAAAACGCCATATGTTTTCGCAAGGGCAGTCCAGTTTTGCAAGGCCGTCTTTGTCTGATCTATGGTATCGGCGATGAAATTGTCTTTAAGACCCGCTTGTTGACCCAGTTTTTTCAAAGATCTCATTCTTAAACCTTACGGAGGATAATTATGGCCGACGCCAAACCCACGTTAAAACTAGCCAAAATCGTTACGCATAAGCCAGTGAAGATATCGCTTTCAGTCCCGCACGACTTGAACGCCGACCTCGAAGCTTATGCCAAAGTTTACAAGCAAGCCCACGGAGAGGAACAGTCAGTGGGTTCGCTCATGCCCTATATGCTGTCGGCATTTCTCGCCAGCGATAGTGGATTTAAGAAAGCCAAGCGCGAGCTGGCTTAACTGTTTCGATTAATGCCAATTACAAAAGGACTTCGATATGGCAAATTCTAGGTACACTTAAACCCACTGATAAAGGTGGTTACACAGGAACGATTGTCACTATGATGACGAGCCAAAAAGTACGCATTGTTCCAAATGAAAAGAAAAAATCTGTAAACAGCCCGGATTATTTTGTCAAATCTGGCCGCTGTGATTTAGGCGTCGGTTGGAATGAAACATCCGAACCTGAATGCGACAAAGAGCCGGTGGACAATGTAAGCATCAAGTTTGACGGTCCTGAAATGGACAAGCCGTTCAACGCGGCGCTCTTTGACCGTGAAGACGGGGATGACCTCGTTTGGTCGCGGCCTAAGCTAAGACGTAATAACAATAATTAATGGGGAGGGGCATTAAACAAAACTTCCTCCCTCTTAAAAAGGAATTGGTAATGACGGAACGCTTATTATCCTCATAGTGGCGGGCGGGGAGGGATTCGAACCCCCGGTGGAGTTGCCCCCACGCCAGTTTTCAAGACTGGTGCATTCAACCACTCTGCCACCCACCCGCAAAAGTAAGTGTTGGTTATGCGTGGCAGGCTGTAAAATGTTTTTAGACCTTGTTCAAGGCGTTTTTACCTTCGGAAACAATAAAAGTCACAATGCTTAGCTTGCACGTTAACCTCACAATAACCCTGAAAAAAAACCAGTCATTAATCCTGTTATCTAACCTGGATTTAAAGATGTTCGTTTAGCTTAACAAACATAGAAGAGACGAACCTTCCGTTAGAGAAGATAGCTTTTCAGGTGAAATTGGTACGCCGCTCTTAAGTAGTGTGCTCCTAGATTAGGTGAGTGAATATGTTGAAGTTTAAGCGTGATGTAAAAAAAATAATTCTGTTGATAGCAGGCGCAAGCTTAGCGCTGGGTACTACGGCCTGTAGTACAACTAAAACAACGAAAGTCGCCCAATCAGCGCCCATCACATATAAAGTAGGCCAAGGCGCTGCTAAATATGCGTCAACCGCCATGCCGAGACGCGTTGCCTCAACATCACCTTACACTTCAATGCGTAGATCAGCGCCGCGTGTAGCCGCTCCGCAAGTCGCTATACCTCGCATTTCGGCGCCCGCACCTCGTATTTCTGCCCCTATACTGGATCAAAGCCGGATAGATAAAGAACTCTATAGCCACCAAAAAGTCGGTAAGCGCTACACGGTTATGGGACAATCTTATAAGCCGCGTCACAATCCTGATTATAACGTCGAAGGCATTGCTTCGTGGTATGGCGACAAATATCACGGAAAGCCGACCGCAACAGGTGAAATTTACAACAAGCACGCCATGACAGCCGCACATAAAACACTGCCGCTTAACTCTATGCTTTATGTTACAAATTTAGAAAACGGGAAAACACTAATGGTTCGCTTGAATGATCGCGGCCCATTTATCGGAAATCGTATTATTGATTTATCCGAAGCTGCAGCTATAGCTCTCGGGACTAAAGGCTCAGGCTTGGCTAGAGTCCGCGTTCAATATGCCGGGCCTGCTGACCCGATGGACGCAAAACAAACTGTTCCAGCTCCTCAACCTCGTTATGATGATGTCCCTCAGATCGCCCAAGCACCACAGCCTGTTGCGCCAACACCCCCAGCTCAGGAATATCGTCCTCTTCGTCAACAACCTATGGCACAAGCGCCTGCACCTTACACAGCGCCGAAAGTAGCCGAACGTGAGATGTATGAAACGCCGCGTGTCTCTGCCCCTGTGCCGGCCCCGATTGAACCCCAAGCCCCACAAGAGCTTGCCCCGCAGCTTGAACCTGAAGATGGCGGACAGGTGACGTTGACAATCAAAGGGCCGATACACCTCGCTGGCCATAATGATGAGAGTCCTGCACCGCGCCTTATTAAAGAGCGTTTACAGACAAAATAAAGCTGGAAGGCGGGCTTGTTCCTGCCACAAAGCTAAGGCATCTATACAGGGCACCTTCGGGTGCCCTTTTTGATTCTATGTTTTAGGTTTGTTGTGTATCGTCTTTCTCTCGTTTTTCTCTGTTTCGCATTTGCTCTTCCGGTTGCCGCGCAAGAGAGCGGTTTTACGACTAAAGCGCCGCATGTCGTAATTATGGATTTTGATACGGGCGAAGTCCTGTTTGAAAAAGACGCGCGTGAGCCTATGGCGCCTGCCTCTATGACGAAAATCATGACGGCCAATATGATTTTTGAAGCTCTGGAAAATGGAACTGTAACACTGGATACGGAATTCAGAGTTAGTGAAGAAGCTTGGCGGCGCGGCGGCGCAGCATCAGGGTCGTCAACCATGTATCTTGATGTGAAATCGGTCGTCCGCGTCGAAGATCTTATCAGAGGTATTATCATCCAATCGGGAAATGATGCCTGTATTGTTATGGCCGAGGGATTGGCAGGGTCTGAAACGGCTTTTGCCGATAAGATGACGGCGCGGGCCCGCGAGATAGGTTTGACAACCGCAACATTCCGCAATGCAACAGGTTGGCCAGACCCTGAGCATAATATTAGCGCCTATGATTTGGCGCAATTGGCGCAATATATGATTAAAAACCATCCTGAATATTATCCCATCTATAGTGAGCGTAATTTTACGTGGAACGGCATTCGGCAAGGTAATCGTAATCCGCTCCTAGGCAAATTTACGGGGGCAGATGGTTTAAAAACCGGCAGTACCTCTGTGTCTGGTTACGGTCTTGTCGGCTCTGCTAAGCGCGGTGATGATCGCCGCATCGTCGTTATTAACGGCTTGGCCAATAAACAAGAGCGCAGTGATGTGGCCAACCGCCTGATGGGTGCTGCTTTCGATCAATTCAAAGTCTATGACCTTTATGAAAAAGGTGATGTCATTGGAAAGGTCGATGTCTTCATGGGGAAGGCTGAAAGCGTGGACGTTAGAATCGATGAGAAGATTGTCACGGGCTTCTATAGGGGTGACCGCTCTAAAATCAGCTCTAAAATGACATTTAAAACGGTTACGGCTCCAGTTGTGGCAGGGGACCATATTGCAGATATGGTGATATCCGTTCCCGGACGCGATGACCGCACTGTACCGCTATTGGCGATGAATGATGTCAAAGCTAAATCCGCCCTTGGGAAAGCCTGGGCCGTCTTACTTAGAAAAATTCGGGGAGAGTCATGAAACCGGGACAATTTATAACATTTGAGGGCGGCGAGGGCGCGGGCAAGACGACTCAAGCTAAAATGCTGGTAGAGGCCTTAGAAGGTGCTGGCATGGAAACGCTCATGACGCGTGAGCCGGGCGGGACTTTTGGCGCAGAAGCTATTCGTGATTTGGTGCTAGAAGGCACCTCTGATCGTTGGTCTGGCATGACCGAATTACTCCTTATGTATGCTGCGCGGCTCGATCATGTCGAAAAACTGATTAAGCCTGCCCTGGAGCGAGGCGTTTGGGTCATAAGTGATCGCTTCTCAGATTCCAGCTTGGCCTATCAAGGATATGCACGAGGGTTAGGCCCTGACAAAGTCAAAGCGCTACACGCCGCCGTCATGGACGAGTTTGAGCCTGACCTCACAATCCTATTTGATATAGACCCTATCTTGGCGCAAAAACGTGTGGAAACGCGGGGCGAGGATCTCTCCCGTTTTGACGCGGAATCCATTGCCTTTCACAATACACTGAGAGAGGCTTTTCTAAACATTGCCAAGGACAATCCCAAGCGTGTGTTCACAGTGGATGCGGCGGCCTCGCGCGACGGCGTACAAACGCGAATTCTGTTTGCCGTGACCCAAAAATACCCTGAACTTGCCGGTAAGCTTGGCAGCAGTGCGTAAGGCGGAAATAGAAGAATACCCCGAAGCTGATCGCGCGCCGGGATGTCCGCATCCGCGTGAGACCTATGACCTCATCGGGCATAGCGAAGCCGAGACACGTTTCTTAGACGCGCAAGCCTCTGGCCGCCTGCATCATGCTTGGCTCATCACAGGCGCGCCGGGTGTTGGCAAAGCCACATTAGCTTACCGCATGATACGGCACATATTGGGCGGCAGATCTTTGCTGACGACAAGCATGAACGTTCCGCAGAGCGACCCTGTGGCCCAAAGAATTGAAAGCTTGGGTCACGGCAACTTTATGCTCTTGCGCCGCCCTTATGATTTTAAGCTCAAGAAAATTCGCACCGAGATACCTGTGGACGATGTTCGCGCTATGGGGAAATTTTTCCAAGGCACAGCGGCAGAAGATAAGAGCTGGCGTGTTTGCTTAATTGATACGGCGGATGATTTGAACCGCAATTCGGAAAACGCCATTTTAAAGATATTAGAAGAGCCGCCTGAGAAAGCTCTGATAATTCTGCTTTCATCAGCCCCGGGACGCTTACTTCCAACTATCCGCTCTCGATGTATGCATTTGCCTTTACGGGCTGTGCCTGAAGAGCAAATAAAGCCGTGGCTGCGCGAGCGTATCGACGCGCCGGATCAAATCATTGACGCCGCTGTGAAACTCTCGCGCGGCGGCCCGGGAAAAGCCATTGCGCTGGCGCAAAATGCGGATACCGTCTTAAAGCCTCTAACGGGGTTCTTGAGCAGCCTTGACCGTACCAACTCAAAAATGGACTATATTTTAGCTAATAGCCTTGCGGCGCAGAATGCAGGAGCCTCGCGCAAATTATTCTGGGAAGCCCTGCAAGACGTTTTACAGGCCCAATCCGTCTTCACAGTCATGGGTGAATGGCACGGGGCATTTAAGCCGCTACCCGTGTCTAAGCCGCCTGAAGTCTGGCAGAAGTTATGGGATAAGGTTGGAACCATGCAGCGCATTGAAGCCGCCATAAATATGGATAAGAAGACCGTCATGTCAGATACATTATCCGCGATAAGAGCCGCATGATGCTTGTCGACAGCCACGTCAATCTCCACGGAGAGAAATTCGCAGAGGATCGCGAGGAGGTGATAGAGCGCGCTTTTGAAGGCGGCGTGGGCACCATGCTCAATATCTGCTGCAAGCTGTCCGATTTTGAGGATGTTGTCGCTGTTGCGGAGGCACACGCAAATATGTGGGCCAGTGTTGGCACGCATCCGCATGACGCCAAAGAAAACCCTAACATAACAGCAGACCAACTTATTGCCTGCGCCCAACACCCCAAGGTCATCGGGATTGGCGAGACGGGCTATGACTTTCATTACGGCTATAGTTCCGAGGCCGAACAGATACATAATTTCAAAGCGCATATTATCGCGGCGCGTGAGACCAAGCTGCCCCTCATTATCCACACGCGGGAAGCCGACGAGCTTATGATGAGCACATTGAAATCAGCTATAGCAGAGGAGGGGCCTTTTGCGGCGGAACTTCATTGCTACACCTCTGGCCCGGAGCTAGCAAAATGGGGCGCAGATCAAGGATTCTACTTTTCTGTTTCAGGAATTCTGAGTTTTAAAAACGCCCATGATGTTCGCGCATTGGCAAAGGCCATGCCTGATGATCGCATCATGCTAGAAACAGACTGCCCTTATCTGGCGCCTGTACCTTATCGTGGCCGCCGCAATGAGCCCGCCTATGTCAAAGAAGTCTGCCAAGCACTAGCTGACGTAAAAGGCTGGAGTTTTGATGAAACCGCTAAGCGCACAACGGATGCCTTCTTTAATCTCTTCACCAAAGCCGAACGGCCTGAGGTCTTAAAATGAGCATCAGAGCTGTTATATTAGGCTGCGGGTCCTCCGGCGGCGTGCCGCGTGTTGGCGGGGATTGGGGTGTTTGCGACCCCCATGAGCCTAAAAATCGCCGTTCGCGTAGCTCGCTCTATGTAGAATATTGGGACGGAGAGGCTGAGCCTCCTGCTGATGAGCGCACAGCCGTCTTGATAGACACATCCCCAGACTTACGGGAACAGTGCCTCAAAGCAGATGTCCGACGATTAGATGCCTTGCTTTATACCCATGATCACGCAGATCAGAGCCACGGCATCGATGATTTGCGCGCCATTGCTTACCGTATGCGCAAGCGCATTCCGACCTATATGGACGCCCATACGAAAGAGCATGTGTATAATCGTTTTGAGTATTGTTTTGAAATGCCTGAAGGCCGCGTGCATCCGCCTATTCTTGAACTACAGGACCTCATAAAGGGCGAAGACACGTTCAGCATAGGCGGGCCAGGCGGGGCGCTATCCGTTGAAGTCATAGAGCTTAGCCACGGCCCCACACCGTCACTGGGGTTCATCTTAGGCGGAAAGCTCGCCTATAGCCCTGATGTTTGGGGAATCGAGGATATTGGCTTTGACGCTCTCACAGGCATCGATACGTGGATATTGGATGCCTTGCGTTACAATGACCACCCCACTCATGCCCATGCAGACCGCGCGCTCTCATGGCTGGCTAAAACCCAAGCCAAACGCGGGATTTTGACAAATCTTCATATTGATATAGATTACAAAACGCTCAGCGACGAGCTATTTGGCAACGTGACCCCTGCCTTTGACGGCATGGTTGTTCGCGTCTAAGCGCCGCGAATGGCCTTATAGATGTTTACCATGTGATCGGCGTGAGACGCAATCGTCGCCAAGTCAGAGGCATCACCTTTTAAGAAAGCGTCAGTTTGCGCATGTAAACCAGGTTTGAAGCGCGTGTCCAGATCATCTTCCAATTCAACAGGCGTAATCGCAAAGCCTTCAGGAGAGCGCTCATTAAGTTTTTCCAGAGGGTTAAACATCAATGTGCGCTTAGGCGTCATAACTTCGACCATCCAGCGCGGCGCGGCATCCCAATCGGCATGATAAGAAAACAGACCGCCATTTTCGAGTGACCCATGACCCACAAATTGCGAGCCTGCAGGATGCCAGTCTGACCCGCCGGACTGCATACCCGAGACAGCATTCGGATAGCCCGCAAGGAAAAAACCCATATCCAGAACATGAGTGGAGTTGGCATATAGCCATTGTGATTTAATGTGGGCTGCTGTTGGGACATCTTTGATACGGAAAGCAAATTCTGAAAACTCCATACGCAAAGACGTTGCGCCGCCATCCTCGTGGATAAGTTTTTTAGCCGCCATAACGCTCGCATAGAAGCGGCGGTTATAAGCGACATAGACCTTCGCATCATGGGCGTCAGCAAAGTCTGACAGCTCTTGCGTATCTTCAGGTGTCAGGCCAGCCGGTTTTTCGACAAGCACATTTTTAATGCCCGCCGCAATTAGGGCCTTTGTATTCGGCGCGAGCGCATCAACGGGTGTAGAAACAATCGCATAATCGGGCAGGGGCTCGCCTGAACCCAGATAATCTTCAAGCCCGCCTGTGCGCACGTCCAATCCAGTTTTCTCTTTAAAGGCTGCAGCAGATTTTTCTCCGCGTCCTATGACACGTGTATCCGCTTTCAGGTCTTTGAGAACGGCGGCGTAGGCCATGGCCATTGGGCCTGCGCCGATAAGGGCTAATTTTGTCATGTGATTATCCTGTTTTAGAGGTGCGTTTATCCCAAGCCGTAACTTTGGACACGCCGTTTTTGATTTCTAGTATACCATAAGCGGCGGTTCGCAACTTTCTTGGCGCGTCTGTAGCAATTTCATTGACCGCATCAAGCGCAAAACGCGCAATTCCGTTACTTGTAACGACTAATATATCGCTTGCACCGTCACTGTGATCTGCCAAGAATGTTTTCCACGCACTGATAATCTTGGGTGGATTCACGTTCCATCCGTCTGGCGGAATGGCCTCATTGTCCCATTGCGCAATCGCATTTTCCCCTAGGCGTTCTACGACTTCACTCTCTGGCTTGTTTTCATCAATGCCGTAATCAATTTCAGTTAAAAATTGTAATATTTTCAGTTCTTTAACAGGATGTCCTGATGTCAAAATAAAATCTGCTGTCTGGTATGTGCGTAGCAATGAAGAACAAAAAGCTGTTTTAAAGCTATAGTCTGACGTCTCAGGCGAAAAATGGTCTGCCAAAGCTTTAGCTTGATCAATACCTGAAATAGATAGCGGCATATCCGTTCGCGCGCCTACACGCGTTATGACATCTCCTTTATCAAAGGTGTTCCCGTGGCGGCAGATAACTATGCGCGTCATTGGAACGGGTCACCATGTTTTTCAATCAAAGCTTCCGCTAGGGCAAGGTCTTCAGGGCTATCAATGCCTGAGATCGCAATGCGCGGAGGCTGGGCACTAACACACCTAATCGCAATGCCATTTTCCAGCAGGCGCAACTGCTCCAACCCTTCAAGTTTCTCATATTCACTCTCAGGGCTTTGAGTGAATGTTTTCAGAGCTTTGTGGGTGTAGGCATAAAGGCCGACATGGCGACGTATAGGGGAAAGAGACATCGACTCTTTCACGACATCTTCTTTGCGAATGGCGGGGATTATGTTTTTTGAAAACCAAATCGCCTCATTACCCTCATTCACTATAACACATGTCCCGCTGAAAGGGGTTTCACGTTTATGCTCTCTTAAATCTGCCAATGCCTGCCAAGATAATTGAATATATGGCGTCGCGACCTCTGCGCCGCCTTTTAACGCCTCTGCCAAAGCAACAATCTGCTTAACGGGCGTAAAGGGGGCATCGCCTTGGAGATTTATGATATAGTCAAAAGCCAGGCCCGTTGAAGCCGTCATTAACTGTGCCGCTGCCAAGGCCCGATCACTACCCGTTTTTAAGTCCGAAGGGGTCATAATGCAGGGTATGTTATGCTCTACGCAATGGGCCTCAATACGCGGATCATCTGTGGCAACAACGTAGTGAGCGTTAGAGATGTTATCTGAGGCAAGTTCTGCTGTGCGGGCCGTGCGGCGCAACATCGATATGCCATTGATTTTAGCAAGCGGCTTGCCTGGAAATCGAGTGGAGGCATAGCGAGCCGGAACGACGATGAGCGTTTGCATAGCTGGCTATTATAGTCTGCTTTCATGACATGCAATAAGGCTTTGCGGCGTTGCATTGCCTCAAACCCTTATTTACACAGATGCTTAGCTGGTTTACGTGCACATCAGCGCTCCAAGATTAGAGGTTACTGCGGTGAATCAAACAGCGATAGATGTTCTAAAGAAAGAACAGGCGGGTCTTACGGCTCTCATCGCCGCCATGGGGGACCATTCAG